>Ga0209573_1000072_pt1 | contig 285097 bp, 248 predicted proteins | sample TNRBio252014_DNA_FD_185870 | JGI IMG/M metagenome (GOLD analysis project Ga0209573, IMG submission 185870) | Wastewater treatment Type I Accumulibacter community from EBPR Bioreactor in Madison, WI, USA - TNR Reactor_6/25/2014_ DNA (SPAdes)... | ecosystem: Engineered > Bioreactor > EBPR >... | reverse complement strand
CTCACCCCAGCGCACCTCTACCTTGGTCTGCCCGATAACCGGCCAAGAGGCATCAAACCAACCCTCAAACAATCCCAACACACATTAACCCTCGCCTAAATCTGTCCAGCGAATGGGGAGTACCTCACTGTTCGGTGCCATACTCGCGTGGTACAGCCTGCTCATTTTCGCGGTGTTCGCGCTCGGTAGCGCCTTGTACGTTGCCTGGGTGTGGCTCTTCATGAAGCGTCGCCGCGATCTGGATTTCAAACGGTTCGCGCAACAAGGCGCCGAGCAGAGCAAGGTGATCGAGCTGATCCAGGGCATGCAGGAGATCAAGCTGCACAACGCCGAACGCCAGAAGCGCTGGGGCTGGGAGGAGTTGCAGGTGAAGCTCTTCAACGTGGGGGTGAAGGGCCTCGCGCTGCAACAGACACAGACCATCGGCGGTGGCTTGATCAATGAGGTGAAGAACCTGTTCATCACCATCATCAGCGCCAAGCTGGTGATCGATGGGCAGCTCACCCTGGGCATGATGCTGAGCATCTCGTACATCATCGGTCAGCTCAATGGCCCGATCCAACAATTGATCGGTTTCAGCTACACGGTGCAGGATGCACGCATCGCCTTAGAACGGTTGAGCGAGATACACGACCGGGCCGATGAGACCAGCGAAGAAGGCTTAACGCGCGACATTCCGACCAATGCGGACATCGTATTGAAGAATCTGAGTTTTCGCTATCCCGGCAGCGCGGAACCGGTGATCAACGACCTCAGCCTGACCATCCCGACCAAGAAGGTAACGGCGCTCGTGGGCAGCAGCGGCAGTGGCAAGACCACCTTGATGAAACTGCTGTTGAAGTTCTATGCACCCACGCAAGGCGCCCTCTCGTACGGCCCGAACGACCTGGCCACCATCGACCACAGCGTTTGGCGGGACCATTGCGGGGTGGTGATGCAAGAGGGCTTCATCTTCAACGATACGGTGGCCAACAACATCGCCATCGGTCAGGAGCGCATCGACAAGGACCGGCTCGTGCAAGCGGCGCAGGTGGCGAACATCCATACGTTCATCTCCAGCCTGCCGCTGGGCTACAACACGAAGATCGGTGGCGAAGGCTTGGGCATGAGCACGGGCCAGAAACAACGGATACTCATCGCACGTGCGGTGTACAAGCAACCGCGCTTGTTGCTTTTCGACGAGGCCACCAGTGCGCTGGACGCGAGCAACGAACGCACCATCATGGACAACCTGGAGCGCTTCTTCGAGGGCAGAACAGCGGTTGTGACCGCACACCGCCTAAGCACGGTGAAGAATGCGGACAACATCGTGGTGCTGGATAATGGGGCGATTGCTGAACAAGGCACGCACCAGGAGCTGATCGCGCGTCAGTGGATCTACTACCGGCTGATAAAGGATCAGTTGCAGTTGGAGGAGTTGAGTACACGAGAGGTTTGATCGGTTGAAAGCATGGAAACGCAGGTGAAAGAGTACGAGGGTGAGAGGGTGCAAGAGCCTCAGGCTCCCGCGCACCCTCTCGCTCTCGCACCCTCTCACTCCGAATCCCCAAAAGAGGAAAGTATCGAGCTACGCAGCGAGGGCGTCCAGGAGTTGTTGGGCCGCATCCCATCCTGGACCGTGCGGTACGGCATTTCGGTGATCGCGTTGGTGGTGGTGTTGTTGCTCGGGCTGGCGGCGTTGATCCGATGGCCGGATGTGGTTGCCGGCACTGGGGTACTGACCAATGCCGATCCGCCGCGCGAGGTGGTGGCACGGACGGCCGGGCGCTTGGTGGCCCTTCACGTCCAAGACGGGACGCACGTGGTGGCCGGCGATCCGCTGGCGGTGATCGAGAGCGCCGCCACCCCTTCTGCGGTGGACAGCTTGCGCGGCCTGCTGCCTGCGCTGCATGCGGTGCGCATCGGTTCTTCGGATAGTCTACCCGCGTTAGGGGACTTGGCGCTAGGTGATGGTCGCACCGCGTGGAGCACCTTGCGCACGGCCTTGCACGAACTGGTGGTTTGGCGCAAGGATCCTTACCGCGCCGCACGCAACGCCGCCTTGGAAAAGAAGGTGGAGCACTTCCGGCGGATGATCACCTCAACGGAAGCGCAGTTGAGCTGGGGACGTAAGAAGCTGGCGAACCACGCGCAAGAAGCTCGCATAGACACCGCCTTGGCCGGTAAGGGGGTGATCGCGGCCACAGAACATCGTCGCGGGCAGAACACCTTCCTCGAACAGCAGATGAGCCTAAGCGCCCTGGAAGCTTCGCAGCAGCAGCAGCACATCGCACTGATCGAGCTACAGGAGCGCCTGTACGAGTTGCAGCATACGGATGCGGCCACGGAGCGCGAACTCAACGCACGGGCGTTAACTGCCCTGAACACGATGGAGGGCTTCTTGAACGACTGGGAGTTGGGCCATGAACTCGTGGCGCCCATTGCAGGGGTCGTTCACTACCGAGAACGACTTTCGCCGCAGCAACCCCTTGCGCAAGGCAAGGTCCTGTTCATGGTGGTACCTCCGGACAGCACCTTCCTGGTAGAAGCCATGCTACCCATGGTCGGTTCCGGCAAGGTGCAGGTGGGCCAACCCGTGCATGTGGACCCCGAAGGCTATCCGCGAGCGGAATATGGCCGCCTGATCGGCACGGTGTCCACCCTGGCCACGACACCTGGAGACCAAGGCTACCGCGTGTCCATTGCCTTGCCGAAGGGTCTTGAAACCTCGTTCCATCGCACATTACCGTTCAAGCCGGAGATGCCCGTGCGCGTGGAAGTGGTCACACAGAGCCGGTCGGCATTGGGCCGGGTCTTCGCCACCTTGCGGGGTGTCACGGACCGTTGACCGACAGACGGTAGCCGACAAACTCCCTTGGTCATTGTATCACTTTGGGGCGGCTTCCTACATTCGCAGCCGTTCGCTCAGTCCATGTACATGGTCCGCCCCATCGACCTCCGGTCATCGTTCATCCCATGTTAGCGCTCTTCTACATCCTCGCCGCGCTCAGCGTGATCAGCGCATTGATCGTGGTGAGTGCACGTAACCCGGTGCGTAGCGTGATCGCGCTGGTGGTCTGCTTCCTCAGCATAGCAGGGCACTACATCCTGCTGAACGCGCAGTTCCTGGCCATGGTGCATGTGATCGTGTACACCGGGGCCATCATGGTGTTGTTCCTGTTCGTGATCATGCTGTTGAACCTGAACAAGGCCACCGAGCAGATGAAATCCATGGGCATGCGGATCGCGGCGGTCACCGGAGGCGGGCTGCTGTTCATCACGCTCGCCGCGGCCATCCGCCATGGCGTGAACATCACCGCAACGAACGCATTCGATCCCGGCGTGGGCCTGGTGCGCACGGTGGGCCATGTGCTCTTCACCGAATTCCTACTGCCTTTCGAGGTGAGCAGCGTGCTGTTCCTGAGCGCCATTGTGGGGGTGGTGATGCTTGCCCGCAAGGACAAGCACCTGCCGAACGCCCTTGTTGAACCACTGACCGAGGCCGAACGGACCCGGCGCACCGCATAGACCATGGAAGAGGGCATCATCACCGCCATCCGCGTGGTCCCCCTGGACCACTATGTGCTCCTGAGCTTCCTGCTCTTCAGCATCGGTGCCGCAGGCGTGGTCTTCCGGCGCAACACCATCATCATCCTGATGTGCATCGAACTGATGTTCAACAGCGTGAACCTGCTGCTCACGGCCTTCAGCGCACACCACAGCGACCCGCGCGCGCAGGTGTTCGTGTTCTTCATCATGCTCGTGGCGGCCGCCGAGGTCACCGTGGGCCTGTCCATCCTGGTGATGATGAAACGCAACGTGGATAGCGTGGACGTGAACCAATTGAACCGCCTGAAAGGATGATCCAGGAAGTACTCGCGGCACTGGTCCCCGCACTCCCTTTGGCGGGGGCGATCATCCTCGCGGCCTTGCGCCGCAAGCTGAGCGCGCATGTGGCCGGCGGCCTCGCCACCCTGATGATCGCCGGTGCCTTCGCGTGCAGCATCATGCTCTTCCTGGGCTTCACCGAGGGTCATACCGTGAAGCTGTTCGATTGGATCCACGTAGGCAGCATGGAGATCCCGCTGGCCTTGCGCATCGACGCGCTCTCGCTCACGATGATGTTGATCGTAACGGGGATCGGCGCGTTGATCCATCTCTACTCCATCGGCTACATGCACGAGGACGAGCGCGCACCGACCTTCTTCGCGCAGCTCAACCTGTTCAGCTTCGCCATGTTGATGCTCGTGATGGGCAGCAACTTCCTGATCACCTTCATCGGGTGGGAGGGCGTGGGCCTGTGCAGTTACCTGCTGATCGGCTTCTGGTACAGGACGCCAGAGTACAACTACGCGGCGCGCAAGGCCTTCGTGATGAACCGCATTGGTGATGTGGCGATGGTGCTGGCCATGGCGCTGCTCTTTCATCGCTTCGGCACACTGGAATATGCGACGATCATGGATGGTGCCCATGGGGTGAACGACCCGCTGATGATCGCGGCCACGCTCCTGCTCTTCTTCGGGGCCACCGGGAAGAGCGCACAATTGCCCTTGTTCACCTGGCTGCCCGATGCCATGGCGGGCCCCACACCCGTGAGCGCGCTGATCCATGCCGCCACGATGGTGACCGCGGGCATCTTCCTCATCGTCCGCAGCAGTGTGCTCTTCGAACTCGCACCCTTCACGCAGGATATCATCCTGTGGGTAGGCACGGCGACCGCACTGATCGCAGCGAGCATCGGCCTGTTCCAGAACGACATCAAGAAGGTGCTCGCCTACTCCACCGTGAGCCAGCTCGGCTACATGTTCGTGGCACTGGGCCTCGGCTCGTACAGCGCGGCCATGTTCCATGTCACCACCCACGCCTTCTTCAAAGCCCTGCTCTTCCTGGGTGCGGGCAGCGTGATCCACGCGTTGGGTGGCGAGCAGGATATCCGCAAGATGGGCGGCTTGAAGGGCCACATCGGGATCACCTTCTTCACCTTCCTCATCGGCACCATCGCCATCGCGGGTCTGCCATTGATGAGCGGCTTCTTCAGCAAGGACCTGATCATGGCCTTCGCGTTCCAGCGTTCGCCGGTGCTCTTCGCGCTGTTGCTTTTCGGCGCGTTGATGACCACCTTCTATATGTTCCGCCTGCTCTTCCTGGTCTTCTTCGGGAAGTACCGCGGCCATGCACATCCGCACGAAAGCCCGCTGACGATGACCATCCCCTTGATGGTGCTCGCGGTGCTGAGCGTGGTGGGTGGTCTGCTGAACCTGCCGCACCTGTTCGGTGGGCACGAGGCGATGAAGCACTTCTTGGAAACAGCGGCCGCGGGCATCGGTTCCGAAAGCCTGGAGTTGAGCGCGATGACCGAGATCGTGCTCATGACGATCACCACGGTGCTCGTTGGTGTGATGATCTACATCGCCTACGGCCGGTTCGCACAGCGGGTGACGCTCGAAGGCAATGAGATGGACATGCCCTTCTTCAAGCGCCTGATCGCCCAGCGCTGGCGTTTCGATGAGCTGTACCACGCCTTGTTCGAGAGACCTTACGCCTGGTTGAGCGTGAACCTCTTCAGCATCGCCGAGCAGAAGGTGATGGTGCCGATCATGAATGGCGTGGGCGACGCTGCGAACGCGGTGGGCAGCGTGGTGCGCCGTATACAGACCGGTAACGCCAGTTTCCACCTCCTGGCCATGCTCGGCGGTCTGGTCCTCTTCCTTCTCATCACCCTCATGAGCAACTGAGATGATCGCAGCCCTCCTCTTGCTCATCCCCTTCCTCACCGCCCTGGTGCTGGTTGCCGCTCGCCCTGCGCAGGCCCGTCCGATCGCACTGGTGTCCTCGCTGGCTTCGCTGGCCGTGGTGCTTTACGCATGGATCGGTTACAGCGGCGGCATGGTGATCCATTATGACCTGGACTGGGTCAATGCCTGGGGCCTCCGTTTCGTAGTGGGCTACGACGGCATCGGCCTGCTGATGGTGATCCTCACCGGCGTGGTCTTCCCCTTCATCATCGGTGCGGGCTACGGTCAGGCCGTGGATCGTCCGGCACAGTTCAACGCCCTGCTGCTCTTCACGCAAGCCTTCCTCTTCCTGGTCTTCCAGGCACAGAACGCGTTGCTCTTCTACATCGGTTACGAACTCACGCTGATCCCCATGTTCTTCCTGCTGCTCCTTTGGGGCGGGGAGGGGCGGCGGGCGATCACCATGCGCTTCTTCATCTACACGCTGTTCGGTGGTCTTGCGCTCCTATTCGGGATCGTGTACCTGCTGACCCAGGGCAACGGCAATGGTGACTTCACCGCACTGGCGCAACTGAGCCTACCAGCCAACACCCAGGTGTGGCTGTTCTGGGCGCTCTTCCTGGCATTCGCCATCAAGTTACCCATCTTCCCCTTCCACAGCTGGCAGCCCGGTACCTACTACATGGCCCCACTGCAAGGCACGATGGTGCTTGGTGCCGTGTTGTTGAAGATGGGCCTGTACGGGGTGTATAAACTCGTTTTCCCGATCGTGCCGGCCGGTGTGGAGCACTGGCGGACGACCGTGATCGTATTGGCGCTGATCGGCGCGGTGTACGGGGGCATCATCGCCTTCCGCCAAAACGACTTCAAGCGCTTGGTCGCCTTCTCCTCCTTGAGCCATGTGGGGGTGATGTGCGCCGGCCTCTTCGCTTGGAACGCTTATGGGATCAGCGGGTCCTTCTACCAGGCCTTCGCACACGCCATTCTGGTGGTAAGCATGTTCTACATCGTCGGGGCGGTGCAGGAGCGCATGGGTACCACGGACCTTGGAGCGATGGGTGGTCTGAAGGGGCCTGCTCCCCGTCTGGCCGCCTTGTTCCTGCTGGTGGTCGTGAACGCCATCGCCCTTCCGTTCACGCAGAGCTTCGTGGGTGAATGGCTCATGTTCGCCGGGTTGTGGCAGGTGGATGGCTGGCTATCGTTCTTCGCGCTCACGACCATCGTGCTGGGTGCCATCTACGTGTTGTACACGTACCAGCGCGTGATGCTGGGTCCCGACCATGCGAACGCGGCCCTGAAGGACGCGGGTACCCGCGATCATCTGTACCTGGTTCCCTTGATCGCGACCACCCTGATCCTCGGTGTATACCCCGGCCCGATCCTCGATCTGCTGGATGCACCCGTGCAACAACTTCTATCAAGCCTATCGGTACACTGAGATGAGCATCCTCGTCCTCCTTTCCGTACTTGGCGTGGTGCTGCTCTACCTGGGGCTGTTCAATAACCGCGGCGCCATCGCTGGGGTGAGCATCGCCGGCCTGCTCGCGGCCTTTGTGCTTATCGCCGCCAATTGGCACTTGGAGAGTCCGCTTTTCAACGGCATCATCCTATTCGACACCTACGCCCGGTCCTATTCGCTGGTGATGATCGTGGTGACCGTGTTGCTCTTCCTGTTCGGCATCGACTACTACGCCCGGGTGAAGGAGAACGTGGCCGAACACTATGCGCTGATGGTCTTCTCGTTGATCGGTGGTCTGCTGATCAGCAGTTACAACAACCTGGTGGTGCTCTTCCTGGGTATCGAAATCCTGAGCATTCCCCTGTACGTGCTGGCCGGTGGTAAGCGCGACAGCTTCCGGAGTGGCGAGGCGGCCTTCAAATACTTCCTGCAGGGCTCGTATGCCTCGGCATTCCTCTTGATGGGGCTGGCGCTGATCTATGGGGCCACCGCCTCCTTCGACCTGGCGACCATCGAGGCCTTCTCGACCGCGAACGCGGGTGGGCAGCACCTGATCTTCCTGCTGGGCCTCTTCCTCACCTTGGCCGGTCTGGCGTTCAAGGTGGCGGCGGTACCCTTCCACTTCTGGAGTCCGGACGTGTATGAAGGAGCGCCCACGTTGATCACCGCCTTCATGAGCACGGTGGTGAAGACCGCGGCCTTCGCGGCGTTCTACCGACTGATCGCGGACCTGCAACTGCCCAGTGCCGTGGAGACCATGCTTGTGGCACTCACCATCTGCACCCTCTTCCTGGGCAACATCGTGGCCTTGCGGCAGACGCAGTTCAAGCGACTGATGGCCTATTCCAGCATCGCGCACACCGGCTTCCTCTTGCTCGCCTTCCTCGGCACCGATGCCCGCACACCCGATGTGTTGTTCTACTACCTCGGTACATACTCGGTGGCCACGGTGGGCCTCTTCATCGTGCTCACCCTCGCGAAACGGGCGGCATTGGGCGACGAGCACATCCGCATCTTCCGTGGGCTCTTCCGCAGCAACCCGTGGATCGCTGTCGCGGCGTTGTTGATGCTGCTGTCGCTGGCCGGCTTCCCACTGACCGCTGGGTTCGTGGCGAAATACCGCGTGTTCATGCTCAGCCTGGCCAACGGATACCTGTGGACCACGGTGTTCGCCGTGGTGATGGCCGTGGTGGGCGTATTCTACTATTTCCTTGTGGTCCGGGAGGCTTTCACCCCTTCGGAGCAGGAAACACGCGCCATTCCGGTGGCCCCGCTCAACTGGCTGGTGATCACGATCTGTGGCGTGGCCGTGGTGGTGCTGGGCGTGATGCCCGGGTTGTTGCGGATGTGAGTTCGATCACGGACCAAGAGGTTCCATCAAGTGACGCCTCCAGATCGATCGGAGTGGCGTAGGCGCGTACCATTGACTACTTTTGATCGGCATGAATTGGCGCTCGTACATCGTTTCCGACAAAGAGATCCTGCGGGGTAAGCCGGTCATCAAGGGTACACGGATCTCTGTAGAGCTGGTTCTCGAACTGCTTGCCGACGGTTGGACCGAGGCACAGCTCCTGCAGAGCTATCCGAACATCACAGCCGAGGACTTGAAGGCCGTATTCGCCTACCTGCGTGACGGCATGCACCAGTCCATGTACCTGCCACTGCGCAGGACCGCGTGATGCGTTTCCTTGCCAACGAGAATTTCCCCGACCCGAGCATCACCATACTGCGTGGCGAAGGTCATGTGGTGACGAGCGTTCGCACCGATGCTCCCGGCATATCGGACCCCCTGGTCATTGCGAAAGCTCAGGCTCGAGACCTCATCATACTCACTTTCGACAAGGACTACGGAGAGTTGATATTCAAGGAAGGCGTAACGGACCCTCCCGCTGTAGTCTTCTTCCGCTACCGAGGAGTAGACCCGCAAGCTGCTGCAAAGCTTCTTCTGGATGCGATCGCTCAGAACACCGCATTGACAAATCGATTCACGGTGATCGAAGAGGACGGCATCCGACAGCGGCTCTACGGGTGATACGAGTGTCGTGCCCATGGCAACCGGAACACACGCGCGCTGCACGGGGTGGGTCCAAGAGCTACTTCCCCAGATCCCCCTCCCACTTGCTCACCACGCTCGTAGCGATGGCATTGCCCACCACGTTCGTGGCACTGCGGCCCATATCGCAGAAGTGATCGATGGGGAGGATCAGCGCGATGCCTTCGACGGGCACGCCGAACATGCCCAGCGTAGCGGCCACAACGACCAGCGATGCCCGTGGAACCCCGGCGATGCCCTTGCTGGTCAACATGAGCGTGAGGAGCATGGTCATCTGCGTACCAAAGTCCATGTGGATCCCGTAGACCTGGGCGATGAACAAGCTCGCGAAGGTCATATACATCATACTGCCATCGAGGTTGAAACTGTAGCCGAGCGGTAGCACGAAGCTCACCACCCGGTCCTTGCAGCCGAAGCGCTCCAATTCCTCCATGAGTTTGGGCATCACGGCCTCGCTACTGGTGGTGCTGAAGGCGATGGTGATCGGCTGGAAGATGCGGCGCATGAGCTCCTTCATCCGCTGTCCCAGGAAGAGGAAACCCGCTCCGAGCAGGATGAGCCACAGGATGGCCAGGCCGAGATAGAACTGGCCGATGTAGACGGCGTAAGTGCTCAGCACACCCAGGCCGTGGATGGCGATCACGGCAGCGATCGCCCCGAATACACCGAGCGGTGCGAAATTCATGACATAGCCCACCATCTTCAGGATCACGTGGGCGACGCTCTCCAACAGCTTCACCACGGGTTTGGCGTAATCGCCGATGCTGGCACAGGCCACGCCGAAGAAGATGCTGAAGACCACGATCTGCAACACTTCATTCGTCGCCATTGCCTCCACCACGCTCCTGGGGAACAGGTGCGCGATGAAATCCTTCAGGGTGAACACACCCGTCTTGCCGATCACGTCGGCGGCATCCCCACCGGCTTCCAGATGAAGCCCAACCCCCGGCTTCAGGAAATTCACAAGCACCATACCGAGCACCAGACTGATCAATGAGGCTGACATGAACCAGAGCAAGGCACGTCCGCCCACGCGGCCCACGGTCCTCATGTCACCCAACTTCGCAATGCCCACCACGAGGGTGCTGAAGACCAACGGTGCGATGATCATCTTCACCAGGCGCAGGAACACCTCGGTGAGGATCTTCAGGTTCTCGGCCACCTCCCTGCGTGTGTCCTCCTCCATGCCCACATGCATGCCATAGCCCAGGACGATACCGATCACCATGGAGATGAGGATCCAGAGCGTGAGTCGGTTGGTCTTGGACATCATGGGCGTGAGGGCGCGAGTTTACTGTGGCGGTATCCGTAGGCGAAGTAGCAACACAAGCCGATGAGCAACCATACCGCGAACCAGGCCCAATTGCTCACGGCCATGCCGGTGAGCAGGTAGCAGCACGAGAGCAAGCCCAACAACGGGATCAGCGACCATTGCCGCAGGTGTGCCATGGCCACCAGTACACCAGCAAGTGGCCAGAACACGAGTTGCGGGATATTCTGCGCCGCATGGCCCTGGATCACGAGCAGTCCGGGAAAATAGGAAGGAACGGCCAATACCAGGAGCGATGCAACGACCACGAACAGGAAGGGCGCCACCCACCGGCTATTGACATAAGGCAGATGGAAGCGGCCTTTCTCACGCGGCCGTGGTGGCAACAGGAGTACACCACCACATACGAGCACGAAGGCGAACAATGTCCCGATGCTGGTGAAGTCCAGGATGAAGGTCTCGTCGGTGAAGAAGATCGGGATGCCCACCACAAGCCCGGTGACGATGGTGCTGAAGCCGGGTGTCCTGTACTTCGGATGAATGCGTGCGAACCGCTTGGGAAGCAATCCGTCACGGCTCATGCTCATCCAGATGCGGGGCTGACCAAGCTGGAACACGAGCATCACGCTGGTCATGGCCACCACGGCGGCGATGCTCACCACGAAGAGCATCCACTTCACACCCCGCAACTGGAACACTTCGGCCAGGGGATCGCTCACGCCGAGCCGGGACCAATTGACCATGCCCGTGAGCACCAGCGCCAGCACGATGTAAACGATGGTGCAGATCACAAGCGACCAGATCATGCCACGGGGCAGGTCGCGTTGCGGGTCCTTGCTTTCTTCGGCCAGGGTGCTTACTGCATCGAAACCGATGTAGGCGAAGAACACCGCGCTCACGCCCGCCATCACACCACCGAAACCGTTCGGCATGAAGGGCGACCAGTTATTGATGTCCACATGGAACACACCAACGATCACCACGAGCGCAATGATCGCCAGCTTCACGATCACCATGGCGTTGCTGGCGTTACGGCTCTCCTTCACCCCGGTATAGACCAGCCAGGTGATGAGCGCATTGATCATCACCGCCGGTAGGTCGAAGATGATGCGCAACCCACCCAGCGTTGGGGCGGTGTTCCAAGCGTTCAGGCCCTCGCCTGTCGTTCCCTCCGCGAATGCCTTGCTCGCACTACGGTAGTTGATCGTCAACCAATCGGGAAGGTGCAACCCCAGGCCCTCCAGCAGGTTGGTGAAATAGCCGCTCCAACTGAAGGCCACGTAGATGTTGCCGATGCTGTATTCCATGAGCAGCGCCCAACCGATGATCCAGGCGAAGAGCTCTCCGAAGCTCACGTACGCATAGGTGTACGCGCTTCCACTTGCGGGCACGCGGGCTGCGAACTCGGCGTAGCACAAGGCCGTGAAACCACAGGCAACACCGCACATGAGGAAAAGCACGATCACTCCGGGGCCGCCGCTGAAGCAGGCCTGTCCCATGCTGCTGAAGCTACCCGCACCAATGATGGCCGCGATACCGAAGAAGGTGAGGTCACGTACGCTCAGGTGCCGTCCCAACACATGCCCACCATGGATCTCGCCTTCGGGAGCGTTGGCCGTACGCAGCGGCTTCTTGCGGAACAGACCCATCGCAGCCAATGTAATACCATCCCGCATTACGGTTCGATCCGCTATGAACACGTGGATGCCGAGGGCGACCTGCACGAAAGACCGTGGATCGGTCCGTGTGGATACGGCCACCATTTCCGCTCCTCAATGGATCACATATAAAAGTATTTATTTGCTTTTATTGTTGAGCGGGGCCTACCTTTGCGCTCGCAGATACCATTCATCCAACCATGGAAACAACGACCGATCGGATCCTTGACGTCACCAAGCTCGCTCCCGCAGTGAAGCACACCACCATCTTCGCTCATGTGGAAGCCTTGCGGGATGGCGACAGCTTCATCATCCATAACGACCACGACCCCAAGCCGCTGTACTTCCAGCTCCACAATCTGTATGGCGATTCCTACACCTGGGAATACCTGGAGCAAGGCCCGCAATGGTGGAAGGTGCGCATCGGCAAAGAGCCGGATGCCACAGAGAGCCCGGATGGTCGGATCCTCGACGTGACCAAGCTGGCACCGGCCGTGAAGCACAGCACCATCTTCGGACTGATCGCCAAACTGAAGGAGGGTGAAAGCCTGATCATCCACAACGACCACGACCCCGCCCCCCTTCGCCACCAACTGGGCCACACACACCCCGGTGTCATCGGATGGGACTACCTGGAGAAGGGGCCACAATGGTGGAAGGTGAGGATCAGCAAGGTCGCCCCGCGCCATGCGGAAGCCGGGATGAACATCCTGGACGTGACCAAGCTGGCACCGGCCGTGAAGCACAGCACCATCTTCGAGCGCATCGCCAAACTGCAGGGCGGCGAAAGCCTGATCATCCACAACGACCACGACCCCAAGCCGCTGCGCTACCACCTGGAAGCCGAGCACGGCAACGCCTACAGCTGGGAATACCTGGAGCAGGGCCCGCAGTGGTGGAAGGTCAGGATCACCCGCAACATCACCGAGGCGACCAGTAGCCACGAGAACATCCTGGACGTGACCAAGCTGGCGCCACGCGAAAAGCACCCCACCATCTTCAGCCGCTACCATGCGCTGAACAAGGGGGCAAGCCTCACCATCCACAACGACCATGACCCCAAGCCGTTGTACTACCAGATGCAGGGTGAAATGGGCGACGTCTTCACCTGGGAATACCTCGAACAAGGACCGAAATGGTGGCGCGTGAAGATCACCAAGCGGCCCGACGGCGCAGGTGCGGAGACCCTGGCGCAGATCGTGACCAAGGACATGCGCAAGGCCGAGGTGTTCAAGAAATACGGCCTCGATTTCTGCTGCAACGGCCACCTCACCATGCGCGAAGCCTGCGCCGCCAAGGGCCTGGACGTGGTGCGCATTGAACAGGAACTGCGCGAAGCGGACAAGGTGCAGACCTCCACGGCCTTGCCGTACAACGACTGGAACATCGACTTCCTGGCGGATTTCATCGTGAACACCCACCACAGCTACCTACGGAAGAACCTGCCCGAGATCGGCAAATACGCCGCCAAGGTGGCACAGGTGCATGGCCAACAGCATCCCGAGTTGCACGAGGTGAACGAGTTGACACAGGAGGTGATCGCCGAATTCACCGCGCACCTGCCTGAGGAAGAAGACAAGCTCTTCCCCTACATCAAGCTATTGGTAGCCGCGAAGAACGCCGGAAAGGCATTGCCCACCAGCACCATGGGGCGGTTCAAGGACCAGCTTGACACCCTGGTGAAGGAGCACGTGAGCGTGGGCGGTAAACTGGACCGGATCAACGAGCTCACCTCCGGGTACAACGTGCCCAGCGATGGATGCGCCAGCTACACCCTGCTCTTCCGCTTGCTGCACGAGCTGGAGGACGACACGCATGTACACATCCACCTGGAGAACAATATCCTGTTCCCGAAGGCGGAGGAATTGGAACGGTCGTTCAATTGAGGTGAAAGGGTGCGCCACACCTTGCTCCATCATCTTCACACACTCGTAGCGAATGCCACACATGACCATCGGCGCCAACACCAGGATCTCCGAACTGCTGCGAGGGCATCCCGATGCGTTGGAGGCCATCGTGAGCATCTCGCCCAAGTTCAACAAGCTGCGCAACCCGTTGCTGCGCAAGCTCATGGCCTCGCGGGCCACCATCGGCATGGCCAGTAGGATCGGGGGCTGTACGCCAGAGGACTTCTATGCCAGACTGGAACCACTCGGTTTCACGGTGGACCGTGCGACGAAGGAAGTCGTGGAGGACCGCACGGCGACACGGCCCGGTTTCATGAAGGAACTGAAGCCCGAGCGGGTGCAAGAGCTGGACGTGCGCCCGATCCTCAACGAAGGCAAGGACCCCTTCAGCCTGATCCTGGGCAGGGTGAAGGCCCTTCAGCCTGGCGAGACCCTGAAGATCATCAACGATTTCGAGCCCATCCCCTTGCTCCAGATGCTGGGCAAACAAGGATTCGGCACACACAGCGAACTGGTCGATGGTGGCACTTGGAACGCCTATTTCTTCAAGACGCAGGAGGTGCAGCTACCAGACACAGTACCACCGGCCAACAGCGATGACTTCGAAGCCTGGGTAGGGAAATTCGAGGGCCGCACACGGACCATCGACGTGCGCCACCTGGAGATGCCCCTGCCCATGCACACCATCCTGGACGAACTGGAACACCTGCCCGAGGATCATGCGCTATATGTGAACCACAAGCGGATCCCGGTGTTCCTGTTGCCCGAACTGGTGGAGCGCGGACTTGAGTACCGCGTCAAGGAGATCGCCGAGGGCGACGTGAAGCTCTTCATCTTCCGGCCCGAATGACCGGATCACCGATGGGCGGCAATGTGGCACGCACCACCTCCCACAAGGTGGTGCTCCCCTTCTATGCGTATGCGGCCGTGTCGTTCCTGGCGTCCACGGTGCTGCTGCTCTTCTCGGGCGATGGGTTCGCTGGGCACTGGTTCCAACCGCGGATCCTGGCGGTCACGCATCTGATGGCCCTGGGCTGGGCCACCATGATCATCCTCGGCGCCAGCCACCAGCTTGTACCCGTGCTCATCGAGAACGACCTGTACAGCAACAGGCTGGCACACGCCTCCTTCGCGCTGGCCGCCTTGGGTATCCCGCTGCTGGTGTACGGATTCTTCGTGTTCGACCTGGGTTGGCCCGCACAACTCGGCGGTTCACTGGTGGTGGCCGGTATGCTCGCCTTTGCGGCCAACATCGCCATCAGTATCTCCAAGAGCAAGCGGGAGAACGTGCATGCCGTATTCGTCTTCACGGCCACCGTATGGCTATTGCTCACGGTCTTGTTCGGACTGGCTTTGCTCTTCAACTTCACCACCTCCGTTCTTGCCCGCGACTCGGTCCATTACCTCGCCCTGCACGCACACCTCGGCATGGTGGGCTGGTTCCTACTGCTGGTGCTGGGCGTGGGTTCGCGGCTGATCCCCATGTTCCTCATCTCCAAGTACACGAACCCACGTCTGCTCGGGGTGGTGCTCATCCTGGTGAACGCGGGGTTGATGCTCTACGGCCTCTTCTTCCTCTTCCACCTCCCCGCTGCGCTCAACCTGCTTCCCGTGGTGATGGTGTTGGTGGCATTGCTGCTATTCGCCTGGTACTGCCGCAAAGCGTACGTGGAACGCATCCGTAAGAAGGTGGACGCCCAGATGAAGGTCTCCCTACTGGCGGTGGTCCTGCTCCTGTTGCCCACGTTGGTATTGATCGTGCTGATCGCCCTGCTGCTGGGCACCTCCGGCGAGCGAACGAACCTGGTGCTGCTCTATGGTTTCACCATCTTCTTCGGCTGGCTCACCTCCATCATCCTGGGCATGACCTTCAAGACGCTGCCCTTCATCGTTTGGAACAAGGTGTACCGCCATCGGGCCGCACTGGGCAAGATGCCGAGTCCGAAGGACATCTTCAGCCATCCGGTGTACACGGCCATGAGCGTGACCTATCTCGTCGGCTTCGTCCTTTTCGGCTGCGGCATCCTGAGATCCAGCGACATGCTCTTGAAGGTCGGAGCCATCGCCTTGCTGGCCGCCGCTGTGTTGTACAATTGGAACGTCGCTAAACTGCTCACCCACAAACCGTTCGGGAAATGACCGATACCGAAGAAAGCAAAGCGCTGCTCGACAAAGCGTATGAGGCGCTGAAACTCGTGGACGACCCCGAAGTGGGCCTCAACGTGGTGGACCTCGGCCTGATCTATGAACTGGATCTGGACATGGAAGCGAAAAAGGTGACGTGCCTGATGACCTTCACCACCGAATTCTGCCCCATGGGCGAATCCATCCTGGCCAACGTGACCGAGGCACTGCAGGTGGCGCTGCCGGAGTTCACGCCGGAGGTCACGGTGACCTTCGATCCACCGTGGCGGCAGGACATGATCTCCGACGAGGGTCGTCGTTTCCTCGGTGGGTACTGAAGCCATGCTGAGCCTTACCTGCAAAGCCTCCATAAAGGCCGTGGTCTTCCTCGGCTCCAAGCTCGCTACGGGCGAGCGCAGCAGCCTGAAGGACGTGGCCGCTCACACCGGTGAGAACGAGCACACCGTGGGCAAGCTACTGCAGCGGTTGGTGAAGGCGGGCATCATCCAGAGCGCCAAAGGGCCGAAGGGCGGCTTCTTCATCACGTCGGAACAAGCCGAGCAACGCGTGATCCGCATCGTGGAGGCCATCGACGGTGCCAACGTGTTCAAACAATGCGGGCTGGGCATGAGCCAGTGCAGCGATACGCACCCTTGTCCGTTCCACGAGGATTACAAGCCCATCCGCGAAGGATTCAAGCAGCTATGCCAGAGCCGACGCGTACGCGACCTTTTCGAGGAGGTGAACAGCGGGCTGGCGCATTTGGTGGGCTGAGTGGGGATCTCCAATTACGCATTCAAGGTCGGCCAAGAGATGCGCCGCGATCCTTTCGGAGGACGATACGCGGAACAGCTTGCGTAGCGGAGCCTACGGAACCTGTTCTGCGGAGAAGTCATCCGGAAAGAGGGCAGGTTGATCGGCTGATATGGAATGCGTGGATGGAATAAAGGAGGATCGTAGGACCACGCCCCTTCATCACCGCCCCTCCCGTTGGATCGGAAGAGTCCCTTGATCGATCCATAGTCCCACGCTCTCCCGGCAACAACGCTGCCAGATCACAGCTCGCAGGTACCCACCGTCACATCCTTCAGCTCCTTGCTCAGCAGCATATCGCTGGATTGTTTGGTGCGTTCGGTGCCCGTGTTCAGGGCCTTCACCTTCTCGAACCAACACTTGGCCGTTGGCAGGTCCTTTGATCCGTAGAAGTGGTGGAAGGCCAGGTAGAACATGGCCTCCTCGGCATCGCGTGCGGCCTTACCGGCGATCTCCTCCGGCTTCATCCTGCGCAAGGCCTCCTCGAAGAACGGTTTCGCCTGCCAGGTCTTCTTCTCCGGATCCAGGCCCACATTGGCCCGTGCACGGCCGAGGTAGCCCTGGTGGATGCTGGGTTGTTTTTCGATGTACTTGGCCCAGGCCATATCGGCCACGGCGTATTCATCGGCCTTTTGGGCCGCACTACCGAGGTAGTACCAATCGTTCACCGCCACCTTGTTCGAATTGGTCTTGGCCTGGTAGGCCGCCACCGCACGGTCGAACCGTTTGGCTTTCTGGAAATAGGATCCCGCCTCCATGTAAAGGTCGGGGTCGGCGTTGGGCATGGCCGCTGCGGCCATGATCTTCTCCCCGGCCAGCGAATCATTACCAAGCAAAGCCACGGCACGGCCGTAGTACTGCAGGTCGCTGGGCACCACTTTCTCCTGGGGCTGTTTGGCGAAGTAGGCGTCCAGGGTGGCCATGGCGTTCGTGGAATCCTTCAGTTCCACCTGGTCGTACCCTTTGATCCGGAGCAGGGTGTTGTTCACCACGCCGGCTTGTTCCAGCTTGGCGATCAGGTCGAGGGACTGCTTGTATTCCTGCACGAGGAAGAGGAACTGGGCATAACGCACCATCGCACTCTGACTGCCGGAGTTCAACTTGAGGTATTCGTCGTAATCCGCACGGGCCTTCTGGAAATCGCGTTTACCGAAGTACGCCTCGGCACGTCCCCGATAAGCTGGTGCGAAGCCCGGCTCAATGCCGATGGCCTTGTCGTACTCGGCGATGGCCGCGTCGTAATTCTGTGCGCGGCGGTACACCAGGCCGCGGCGGGACACCGGCTTGGCGCTGGTGGTGCGCAGGTCAGAAGCTCGCTTGTAGAAGCTGATCGGTTGGGAGGCGTCGGTCGGGTTCTGCTCCCAGAGGATGTCCCCTTTGAGGATGAGGGCTTCGGGATCGGTGGGGTCAAGTGCGATGGCCGCATCCACGGCGGTCATGGCTTTCGCCAGGTCCTTGTTGTTCCCGCTGAAGTAGCCTTCGGCCACCTCGCGCTGTGCCTGCGCCTGGAGTTTCTTGGTGAACTTATTGGCTTTGTCCGTGGCGATACGTACCGCTTCTTCGAACTTGGCGATGGCTTGGTCATGCTGGCCCTGCACCCACAACACCTTGCCTTGTCCGGCGTGGTTGAGCGGCTGGCGGGGATTCACTTCCACCCCTTTGTTGTAGCAGTAGGCGGCAGAGTCCTCGTGCTCGTTCTCGAAATAATTCTCGCCGAGGTAGAACCAGGCCTCCCCATCCGTTGGGCTTGCGCTCAACAAGGAGCGGAAGGTGGTGGCCGCCTTTTCAAAGCGTTCGCTCTCGGTAAGGGCGATGCCTTCGGCGATGGATTGGGCTTGGACCGCGGCGAACCCGGCAAGTCCCATGATCATCAGTGCGTTACGGAAGAAATACTGCTTCATGTGCTTAGTTCGACACCAGCTCCACCTCCCGACCGGGGACGGTCTGTGGCGCAAGGCCGGATTTGAGGATGATGCGCTGGCCTTTATGGCCTGCCACAAAGGAAACAAAACCGGTGCCAAGACCTGTTTTCCCTTCTTTCAGCACGGCAAAAAGCTTTCGTCTTAGGGGGTATTGGCCATCGGCCAGGGTCGATTGACTGGGCAGGACCGGTGGGTCATCGTCGGCCACGGCGAGCAGAGCCATCCGATCGCGAAGGGCCCTACAGGCGGGATCGTCCAGATCGCTGATGTGGGCGAAGGATAGGAGGCCGATCGCTCCGGGGGTCACATTCAAGCGATGGAGGAGGCTGTCCAGGCCGGGCACCACGGCCATGTTACGCAACCGCTCGGTGCTTCCCTCCAGCAGGGAATCGATCACGGTGCGTGCAATGCCACCCTGCGCATCCTCCACCAACACGGTGACGGAGGTATCTCCGGACAAAGCACGCCTGATCTCGTCCAGGCTGATCGTCCGGTCCGTGGAATTCACTCCTCTGACCACCGCGATCGCGTCGGTGAGCACCGGGACATGATCGGGGTACAGGTTTCGGGTGCGGAAGAAGGCGACCTCGTCGGCACCCGGCAAGGTAGCCGAGAAGACCACCCGGACCGAGTCATTGCGCATGGCCTGGCGCAAAGCCGTTTCGGGAAGGTAGCGCACCCGCACCGTGGCCTGGTCATAGATACTCTCGAAGACAAACCGTTCTGCCTCGATGATCCGTTGGAAGTCCTGATCGGCCACGATGAGGATATCGCCTTTGGTGGGCACATCATCGTGTTGCGGATCGGGCGCCTTGCCCTGACAGGCCACAAGCAGCAGGGCACCGAGGACAACACGTGCGATCATGGGCGTTCTTGGGCGCTGTGTTGCCGGTCTTTCCATCGTTTCCACAACACGAACCGGAGCAGGCCATAACCGACCAGTACGCCACCGATCGGGATCCGGTACGCGGTCACGGCATCGGCGAGCAGGTCGGTACACAGGAGTGCCAGGCCCGCGAGCGTGTAGAAGGCGGACATGAACAGGCGGGATGCGCTTGCGAAGGACATGGGAAAAGAAGAAGAGCGGCTACCTGCCGCTCTTCTGTTGGATCACTTCAGGGTGAAACGGATGGGCAGGTTGTACTGCACCCGCACAGGCTTACCTCGCTGTTTGCCGGGCTCCCAAGCGGGCATGGCCTTCACCACGCGGATGGCCTCCTCATCACAACCACCACCGATGCCACGCAGCACCTTGGGGTCCTTCACCTTCCCATGCTCATCCACCACGAAGGTCAGGTAGACCACACCCGTGATGCCGGCATCCTGGGCCATGGGCGGGTATTTCACGGTCCTGCCGAGGTACTTGAAGAGCTCGGCCTCACCGCCGGGGAAAGAGGGCATCTCCTCCACGATGGTGAAGACCTGCGGCTCGGCCTCTTCCACGGGGGGCGGTGGTTCGTCGATCTTCTCCCCTTCCTGGGTGATGGTACCGGCGTTGGTCTCGGTGAGCGTTTCCTGGGTGGGGGGTGGTTCCTCCACGGGTTCATCCACGGCCTCCAGCTGGGTGAACTGTACACTTTCGATCTTCACCGGGGGCGGTGGTTCGACCGGGGGCGGTGGCGGCTCCTCCTTCTTTTCCTCTTCAAAGAGGTCCAGGTTCACGTCCACGATCTTCTTGGCCTCCACCACCTCCTCCTCGCCCCCCATGGCGGCGATGATCTTGGGCAGGCCGATGGCCAGACCGAAGAAGAGCACCGATCCGAAGAAAGCCAGGATGAGGTTACGAACGTAGTCCCTGCGCAGAACGAAGGCCCCGTAGTCCTGATGACGTTCCGCAAAGACCATCGCGTTGCGCGCTGGTGCGAGGATGTTGTTCCAACTCATGTCCACCACCATGATGGCGGTGATGATGAGCAGGGGGGCGATGAACAGAAGGTATTCCATGGCCCTTAGAGTTTGGCTTTTTCAACGTCCAGCAGGGCTTGCTCCTCTGGCTTCAACTTGTCCAGTACACCATAGGAGCCGATCCCGCTGATGTCCATTTCATCGACCATGTCGATCATGTTCCGATACTTGGCATCGGCATCGGTCTTGATGATGGCCTTCAGGTTGCTCTTATCGCCCTTGATGGCCTTCCGTTTCGCGTTGTATTCGTCCTCATCGATCTTCTTCTCATTGAACTGCCTTGCCAGGTCGTTCAACTGTGCCACGGTCTGTTTGTTGTTGTCAACAAGCAATTTCTGGACCTTACTGAAGTCGGTTCGGCTAAGCGCAGTGGGAGGCCCTTTTTCAGTGGCCTCCTTGCGGAACTCACCCATGTAGTAAAAGATCTGGTCGTTCTTGGTGAGCAGGAGCGTGATGGCATTGCTCAACTGGGTCGGTGGTGGTGCCGGGTCGTTGGGGTCCGGAGGTACCGGATAGGTCATCTGCAACGAACTCGGCTTGTACATGGTGGTGGTGAGGATGAAGAAAGTGAGCAACAGGAAAGCCAGGTCCACCATCGGCGTCATGTCGATGTGGGTGCTGCCCTTCTTCGCCCTCTTCTTTCCTTTCCCTCCGCTATCACCACCACCTTCGGGTACTTGTGCCATGGTGTATTTCTTTAGTCGGCCTCCCTAAGAACTGTACACGTCAGCTTGTGGAAGGTTCGATCGGGTTGGTCACATCCTCGACGCTTCGAGGTCGGTGATCATTTTGAACTTACTGATCATGATGCCCGGCGACTGGAAGGTGCGGATCACCTCGGCCACGCGGCTGTAGTTGGTATTCCCATCGGCCTTGAGCGCCACAACGGGATTCTGTCCGGCGTCGTTCCAGAAAATGGTCCTGGTCACGGTGATCCAGTCGCGTAGCTGGTTATTGGTGCTGTCCACCGGGATCCCTTTGTGTTGTGCCATGTACTCCTTCCGTTCGGATCCGGTCTCCAAGGCAAGCAGTTCCTTCAGGTTCTGGATGGGTACCCCGATGGGTCCTGCGTTCACGAATCTGATCTTTTCCTCCTGGCTGGGCATGTAGTCGATGCGTTTGCCGAGTTCTTCGAGCACCGCGATCCGCACCCCTTTGTCGGTGAAGTCCCAGAAGACCTTGCCCGCCGTGTCCACCACGATGGTCATCATGTTGGTCATCGGAATGGGCGACTGGGACATGGACGAAGGGGTATCCACCGCGACCGCCTCTTCGGGTCGGAACTGGGCGGTGAGCATGAAGAAGGTCACCAACAGGAAGGCAAGGTCAACCATCGGAGTCATGTCCAATGATGGACTGCTCTTCGGCATTTTGATCTTCGACATCGTGCTTCTTGTTTATGGTTCAGGGCGTTCCGTCCCGCAAGTCGGGTCGGACATGTCCAACCTCTACTTGCGGTTGGCCAGGGTCTGGCTCACACTGAAGCCTGCCTCGTCGATCCCATGGGTGATGGCATCGATGCGATTGCTGAAGTAGTTGAAGAAGATGATGGCCAGGGTGGAACCAGCGATACCGAAAGCGGTGTTGATGAGCGCCTCGGAAATACCAGTGGAAAGCGCCGTGGCATCCGGAGTTCCGGAGGTGGCCAGTGCACTGAAGGCCCGGATCATCCCCAACACGGTACCGATCAGACCCAACAGGGTGGAGATGCTGGCACAGGTGGAAAGGATCACCATGTTCTTGCTCAGCATGGGCATCTCCAGGGCGGTGGCCTCTTCAAGCTCCTGTTTCACCGCTTGTAGGCGGGTCTCCTTGTCGTGCGTGGCATCGTAGAGCACCGTCTTGTACCGCTCCAATCCGCTGCGCATCACATTGGCCACGGAACCCTGTTGTTCGTCGCACACGGCCACGGCCTTGTCCACCTCATCGTTACTCAAGTGCTGGCGCACATTCACGATGAACTCATCGATGCGGCCCTTACCCTTCGCACGGCCCAGGGTGATGAAGCGCTCGACCGCGAAGATGATCACGAACAGATTCACGCTGATCAGGATCGGAACGATGAACCCACCCTTGTAGATGGTCCCGTACAATTTTCCCGGATTCACATCGATCGGATGTCCATGCACCGGGTCGTTGTTCTGAAAGTTGGCCGGGTCGCCGAGGATGTACGCGTAGATCGCCGCGCTGATGATCGGAACGAGAATGAACACAAGGGCTACGAACAGGGAGTTCGCCTTCCCACTCTTCACATTGCTCATTGGGGTCGTCTTAAGGTGATGTTGTTGTTAGCGTCGTTGGAGGTGCCGGTCCGGTGTTGCGGCGGCGGGGGTCAAACTTAGCAAGTATCGCTTTCGTGCCATGTGCTCGGGTGGAGAACATGCGGAACAGCGCTTTCTACGCTCGGCGTGACCGCGACAATGGTAACGAGGGTGCTGGCTCCCCGCGTATCCGGAGAGGCACAGGACCGGGAACGGTAAGCAACCGGGAAGGAACGGTCGTGCGAGTGCCATAGGATCCCGAACCCGCACATTTATTCTCCATGTATTTATTTTACATGTAATATATTTGCACCCACAATGAACCGAAAGACCTTCCTCCGCAACGGCGTCCTGGGGGGTACCGCATTGGCCGCCCTGGGGAAGGCCGTTGGCACCTCTGCATCACCGGAGGTCGTCGGGTTCGATCATTTACCAAATGAGAACACACACATCATGAAGAACATGGTCTTGCACCGGGCCTCCACCCGCGGCCACGCCGACCACGGTTGGCTCCAGTCCCATCACTCCTTCAGTTTCGCGAGCTATTACGATCCGGCGCGCATGCACTTCGGAACACTTCGTGTGCTGAATGATGATGTGATCGCACCTGGTCGTGGTTTCGGCACACACCCACACGAGAACATGGAGATCGTGACCATCCCGCTGTCGGGCACGGTGGCGCACAAGGACAGCTTGGGGAACAGCGGCACGATCAAGGCGGGAGAGGTGCAGGTGATGAGCGCCGGCACAGGCATCACCCACAGTGAGTTCAATCACGGGGCTGATGCGGAGCTACGTCTGTTGCAGACCTGGATGTTCCCGAAGCAGCGCAACGTGGAACCGCGTTACGCGCAGATCCAATTGGACCACCATGCCGGGGAGAACGGCTTCCAGCAAGTGCTTTCGCCCCACCCGGACGATGCGGGGGTGTGGGTGCATCAGGATGCCTGGTTCCACCTTGGCCGTTTTGAGGCCCACAGGGAGATCGAATACCATGTGAAGCGGAAAGGCAACGGGGTATATGCCTTCCTCATCGATGGGGAGGCCACGATCAATGGTCAGGCACTGTTTCAGCGGGATGGGCTTGGGGTGTGGGATGTGGAGAGCCTTTCGATCACCACTGGTCAACACGGTGCGCGCATCCTATTGATGGATGTGCCGATGGAACTGGCCTGACCGGTCGCAGGACGGATACGGATCGGCGTGGGGCGTGAGCCGGGTCGAAGGATGACCATCGTCGCCACTTCATCGCCTGCGGGGCATCCACTTTACACCAAGGCACGTGGGTAACCAGCGGGGTCTCCTTGGCGTTCAAGTGCCCTTGCACGGGCTTTCTTTGCCCTGCGGCGGCCGTACATGTTATTCAACAGCATCCCCTTCCTCCTCCTCGTACTGCCCACCTTCGTGCTGTACTACCTGCCGTTGATGCGTGGCTTCCAGCTGCACCTCATCATCATCAGCAGTTTCATCTTCTACGCGTACAACGATCCGGCGCTACTCACCTTGCTGCTGGTCTCCATCAGCATCAACATCGCGGCGAGCTATGCGGTGGTCTTCGGACCGCAACAGCATCGGAGGACGTATGCCACGCTCGGCGTGGTGGCCAACCTGGGCATCCTGCTCTTCTTCAAGTACGGTCCGCTCTTCGGGCGATCGTTCTTCCCGGAGACCTCCAGCATCGGGCAGTTCCTGGTGAGCATTCCGCTTCCGGTGGGGATCAGCTTCTTCACTTTCCAGGGGATCAGTCTGGTGGTGGAGGCCTACAAGGGCAAGCAGATCGAGGAGTACGATGCGATCGTGGTGCGGGGCATCGCACGTCATGGTCTACGCATCGCGGCCTTCAAGGCCTTCTTCCCGCAGTTGGTGGCCGGTCCGGTGGTCACCGCGCACGAATTCCTACCGCAGGTCAGGACCAAGTACTTCAAGGACATCAACTGGAACAGCGCCTTCGCCTCGTTGGTGGTCGGCTACTTCCTGAAGATGGTGATCGCCGATAACTTGAAGGACCAGACCTTCTGGGTCACCTTCCCCTATTTCCGCGACATGCACAGCATCACCCTGGTGGTGTTGTTGTTCGGCTATTCGTTCCAGATCTTCTCGGACTTCGCCGGTTACTCGCTCATCGCCATCGGGCTGGCGAAGTTGTTCGGGTACGATTTCCCGACCAACTTCAACTTCCCGTACATCTCCACCACGTTCGCCGAGTTCTGGCGGCGCTGGCACATCTCGTTGAGCACGTTCCTGCGCAACTTCCTGTACATCCCGTTGGGCGGCAACCGCAAGGGTGGTTTCCACACGTACAAGAACCTGATGCTCACCATGGTACTGGGCGGTCTGTGGCACGGTGCGGCGTGGAGCTACGCGGTCTGGGGCTTCTTCCACGGCCTGGTCCTCGCATTGGAGCGCTTGTTGAAGGATGCCGGGTGGAAGGTGCGGCTTCCCGCAGCCATCCACATGCTCTTCATCTTCTGCATGGTCACCCTGGCCTGGCTGCTCTTCAAGTTGCCCGAGTTCAGCCACGTGGTGGAGTACATGCGCTGCCTGTTCACCAACACGCACATTGCGAACCTGCAACCCCTCATCCTGTTCTTCACCATCCTGTTCTCCATACCTGCGATCATCTACCACCTGATGCATCTCTGGACCCGGAAGCCGCAGCCCCTCCTCACCCGCATCAAGCCGGTGCTGTACGGTATCATGCTCTTCCTGATCCTTGTGAACTCCGGCGGAGGCGCCTCGTTCATCTACTTCCAGTTCTGACCCACGTATGATCCGCCGTTCGCTCATCGTCTTCGCGATCCTCGTGGTCGGATATGCCCTGTACATCAAGTTCGGCAAGCCGGAGTTGAACACCGTGCAGCACCAGGCCAGCGGCAATCGCATCAGTGCGGAACAATACGTATTCGGGCCCGAGGCCCCGGATGCGACGGTGATCGTGGGTTCATCGCTTTCGTTCCGTATCGCGATGGACAGCCTGCCCCCACATACCAGCAATCTGAGCTTCGGTGGGCTCACGGTGTACGATGGTCTCGAACTGGTGCGCCGTTCGGGGAAAAAGCCCAAGCGTATCCTGGTTGAAACGAACATGATCTTCAAGGAGGCGGACCGCGCATTCCTTGATGCGGTATTCCAGCCCGGGCTTTATGAGTTGCGCAAAGCCGCACCGATCCTGCGGGAGGAGAACCAGCCGACCGGTGTCCTGATCGGTTACATCAAACGTGCGATGAAGCAGGGTGGGCAAGGACCCGATGTGGCCGAAGCGGACAGCATGCAGATGAGCGAGAACCTGTTGAACACCAACCGGGGCATCTTCGCGAAAGTGCCTGTGGACAGCACACAGGAGCGGTTCATGGCCACCTTGGAACGGGAGGTGAAGGCCCTGGAGAAGAACGGCACCGAGGTGCTCTTCGTGGAGGTGCCGATCAGCGCGGAGTTGATGGCCAGCCCATTGGCCACCCGTGCGCGTGAGTCCGTGATGGAGCACTTCCCCACGCACACCTTCATCCGGAGCGACCGCACCTGGCGCACCACGGACGGCCTGCACCTGGAGTGGCACAACGCCCAACGTTATAGTCGTTGGCTGGCCCAGCAACTTCGGTCCACCCCCTGATCGAACCCGGCAGGGTCTTTGGTGTCCAACCACCACAAACCCGCTGCCATGAGGATCCTCCTGCTTTCCCTGCTCGCCCTGTTCATCGGCGCACCGTCCTACGCACAGGACTCCCCGGCCGACAGTACCGGCCTGCCGGGCGATGGCTTCAGCCTATCAGGCGCGCTGGACCTGTTCAAGACCGCGAAGGACCTGGAAGCCTTCGAACAAGCCCTGAACACCGAGGACCAGAAGGTGAATAACCTGGACCTCGATGGGAACGGTGAGGTGGACTACATCCGCGTGGTGGACCACCGGGATGGGGATGTCCATGCGATCGTGATGCAGGTGGCCATGAGCAAGGAGGAGGCGCAGGACGTGGCCGTGATCGAATTGGAGAAGAATGGTGAGGCCTCCGCCATGGTGCAGATACGAGGTGCCGAAGAACTCTACGGGCCGGATGTGCTCATGGAACCCTTCGAGGAAGTGGATGCCGGTAGTATGCCGACCAAGGGGCCTGCCGCTCCGGATCCGTTACGGGTGCGCGTGTGGGTGAATGTGTGGGCATGGCCTTGCGTATCGTGGATCTACGGCCCCGCTTTCGTGGCGTGGATCTCACCTTGGTACTGGGGGCACTACCCGCATTACTGGCGCCCGTGGCACCCTATCGGTTGGCACACCTGGCATGGGTGGCATCGTCCCTACCATGCGTGGTATCGCCCTGCGCCGCATTGCACCGTTGTTCGCGCCCATGCGGTCTATCGGCCAAGGGCGTCCTATTCGCCACGCATCCGCCAAGCCACGGAACCCGTGCGGCAACACCGGGCAGCCGTGCGCACGGCCCCGACCGACGAACGGAAAGGGGCTTCAGCAACAAGGTCTCGCACCCGGACGGTTGATCCCGGGAAAGGACCGCGCACCAAGGGCCATACACCCCCGGCCGGTTCCAGGACCAAGGCTCCACGCGTGAATACGACACCCGTGCAGCGATCCCCCAAGGGGGCGCCTTCCCGTGCGCCGTCCAGGGCTCCAAAGGGCCGTTAGCGGTCGTGCCGCATCCTGTCCGGAGGTGGGTACGGACACCGAACCCCGCGGGGAACGGGTCATTCCTTGACCACCCGCAGCCCCCTTCCGCGAGCGATCACCCATCTTGCGGCATGAAGGAGCTGCGCACGGAAGAGGTCATCGGCCTTCGTAGGAACCTGGTGCGGGCGATCGGAGCGGAGCGGGCCGCGCTGCTGCACACTGTGATCGGAAGGCCCTTGCGGTCCACGAAGGCGTTGAAGGAGTGGCACGACCTGTTGCTCTTCCTGCTGGCACACCCTGTTGATGTTGCCGAACACACTGCAGCCAAGGCAGAACTCCAACGCGTGGTGGACATCGGCAACGACATGGTGCGTCGTAGCGAACGCCAGCGATATGGGTTGATCAACAGCGGACTGGCGGGCACACCCCTGCAGAGCACCTGCACCCTGCACCTGGTGCGCTGGATGCTGGAACGCTGGGGCGATCGCGTGGAGCTGTTCTCCGTGGAGGCTCCGCTGGACGAATTCACGGAGCTGCTGCGCCTGCTGCTGCCGACTGCCGAACTCGAGACCGTGGACCAGCCCGCCACCGATGCGCATGACCTGCTGGACCGCACATTCGGACCGGGACGAACGGTGCAACTACGACAACTGGTACACAGCCTGGTCGCCCTGCGCGTGGATGAACGGGTCCGCGAACATCTCTGGTCACGGATGCAGGTGTATGTGAAGGTGGAAGGGGTGTTGGCGTGCGGGATCACCTTCGCACGCGCACCAATGGACGAGCCGTTCTGTCTGCCTACGGGTCTGCTCCGCACGGTGGATCCGCTGACGGTGGTGAATGAACCCGTGGCAGCCCCTGTGCGGTTGAGCGGTCAACAACAACAGGAGTTGATCGCTACGGCCCGAAACGTGCTCGCCACCCTGCACCGTGAAACCGACCCGGTGACCTTCGCCGGTGGTGTGGAACTGTTCGATCTGGGCCGCGGGCTTCGCGTGGCGCTCTTCCACCTTGACGTGGCGCACCGGCTGCCATTCGACAGTTATGTGGGCTTCATGGCCTTCCGCAATGGTGTGCCATTGGCCTACGGCGGGGCATGGATCTTCCCGGCCAAGAGCAAGGTGGGCATCAACGTGTTCCCTGCACTGCGCGGTGGCGAGAGCGCTTGGTTCTTCGCCCAGTTGCTGCGGCTCTACAGGCAGCGTTTCGGCGTGGACCGGTTCGAGGCGGAGAACTACCAGCTCGGACACAACAATCCGGACGGACTGAAGAGCGGGGCATACTGGTTCTACTACCGCCTGGGCTTCCGGCCCACAGCCAAGGCCCTGCAGCGGGTGGCGGAACGCGAGTACCGCAAGTTGTCAGCAGGCAAGGGATACCAGGTGCCACTGAAGGTGCTGAAGGAACTTGTCGAACAAGGACTGGACCTGGTGATCACGGACAACCACCTGCCTGTGGTGGACACGGCCGTGCTCACGATGGCCGTGCAACAACATGTAGTAGCGCAGTACCATGGTGACAGGCAGTTGGCCATGCGGCAGGCCCTGGCGAGGTTTGGTGAGGTCCTGCCTTTGGGCGATCTGGCGGAATGGACCGCGGACGAACGCACAGCGCTGTACCTGTGGGCACTGTCCTTGGACCTGATCCCCGACCTGGAGGGTTGGTCACTGCGGGAACGAAAGCAGTTGGTCGCCCTCATCAAGGCCAAGGGTGCTCCATTGGAAACAGCGGTCCAAAAGGAATTGCGCGTGGCAGCGCGGCTGCTGGATCGGTGGGCCACGAGCACAGCAGGATGATCCCTTGCCCAGTCTGTTCCGCTATCTTTGCCGCCCCGTATCAAAGCCTTGATGGACAAGCGTTTCACGCAATACGACGAACTCGATCTGCCTAAGGTCGCTGAAGGAATTAGGACTCTTTATTCAGCTGTCTAAATTTAGTCTTCAAACTAATTTGAGCTACCTTTGCGGAAGCAATTCTGCTTTCAATGATCTCCCCCAATCCATTCCGGCCGGGTGCTGGGCATCCGCCGCCATACTTGGCTGGCCGGACCAGCGAGATCAGGGAGTTCGAGCGGTTGTTGAGTCAGCCGGTGATCCTCACCAACCTTGTATTGACAGGGCTGAGGGGTGTAGGGAAGACGGTCCTTTTGGAAGGTGCGTTGAAGCCATTGGCACGGAGCAAAGGGTGGTTGTGGACCGGGAATGAACTCTCAGAGACCATCAACATCTCCGAGGAGAAACTTGCGCAACGGCTGATCACGGACCTCTCCGTGATCACCAGCCAGTTCGAAGTGGATCGCCAGGTCATTGAAGGCATCGGCTTCCATCCACAGCGGGCAGAGCGAGTAGTCACCTTCGATCATGCCTTGATGGAGTCGCTTTATCGGGACACTCCTGGCTTGGTATCGGACAAGATAAAGGCAGTGCTCGAAGCCACTTGGCATGTGGTGAAGCCAAGCGGGGTGAAAGGCATCGTCCTCGCCTATGATGAAGCACAGAACCTGGCCGATCGTGCGGACCGGGACCAATATCCCCTGTCGTTGTTGTTGGATGTGTTCCAATCCATCCAGAAGAAGGGTATTCCGATCCTGTTGGTGCTGACCGGTCTGCCGACCCTGTTCCCAAAACTGGTGGAGGCCCGTACGTTCGCCGAGCGCATGTTCAAGGTGATGGTGCTGGACAAATTGGGGCAGTCCGATCGCAAGGACGCCATTGAAAAACCGATCGCGACACAACAATGTCCGGTCGCCTTCACGCCCATGGCGGTGAACGAGATCGCTTCGCGTTCGGGTGGGTATCCCTACTTCATCCAGTACATCTGCTACGAGATGTTCGAAGCCTACCTCGGCATGAGCGACGGCATACCCAACCCAGGGGTCACGGTAGCGCACATCGCTCGCAAACTGGACGGCGACTTCTTTTCTGGTCGGTGGAACAAGGTGACCGACCGACAGCGTGAATTGTTGCGGATCATCGCCGCGTTGCCGGGATCCGACGAGGAGTTCACCGTGCAGGACATCGCTGAGGCATCGAAGCAAGCCGATGGCAAGCCTTTCAGTCCGAGCCACGTGAGCCAGATGCTGGGCGCCCTGATGGAGGGTGGTCTTATCTTCAAGAACCGGCATGGCAAATACGCCTTCGCCGTGCCCATGCTTGCGGATTTCATCCGCCGTCAATCCAAAGAGATCGTTCCATGAGCAACGACAGCAAGCGTTTCACGCAATACGACGAACTCGATCTGCCTAAGGTCGCTGAAGAGGTCCTGAAACAATGGGAAGCCGAGGACACCTTCGGCCAAAGCCTGGAGCTGCGCAAGGACGCGCCACCCTTCGTGTTCTACGAAGGCCCGCCCAGCGCCAACGGACTGCCCGGCATCCACCACGTGATGGCCCGCACCATCAAGGACATCTTCTGCCGCTACCAAACGCAGAAGGGGCACCGCGTGGACCGCAAGGCCGGCTGGGACACCCACGGCCTGCCGATCGAACTGGGCGTGGAGAAGGAGCTCGGCATCACCAAGGAGGACATCGGGAAAAAGATCAGCATCGAGGAGTACAACGCCGCGTGCAAGAAGGCCGTGATGCGCTACACCGATGTGTGGAACGACCTCACCAAGCGCATCGGCTTCTGGCTCGATCTGGAGCACCCGTACGTGACCTACCACACCAAGTACATCGAGAGCGTGTGGCACCTGCTGAAGAAGCTCTACGACGACGATCTGCTGTACAAGGGCTACACCATCCAGCCGTACTCACCAGCCGCCGGAACCGGGCTTTCTTCGCATGAGCTGAACCAGCCCGGCACCTACAAGCCGGTGAAGGACACCAGTGCTGTCGCGCTCTTCAAGGTGAAGCCCGACCACGCCAGCGAGTTCCTTTTCAAGGATGCCTTCGGCGAGGTCTTCATCATGGCCTGGACCACCACGCCGTGGACCCTGCCCAGCAACACCGCGCTCACCGTGGGCCCCAAGCTGGAGTACGTGCGCGTGAAGACCTTCAACCCATACACCCACGCGCCGCAGACCGTGGTGCTGGCGAAGGCACGGCTCAGCGCCTACTTCAAGGCTCCCTCCGGCTCCCCCCAAGGGGGAGAGTTCACCCAAGCAGACTTCGACGACTACAAGAAGGACGGGAAAAACATACCGTGGATGGTGATCGGCGAGTTCCTCGGTCATCAATTGGAAGGTGTACGTTACGAGCAACTGCTGCCCTACGCAGAGCCCGAAGGCGGTGGCGATGCCTTCAAGGTGATCGGTGGCGATTTCGTGACCACCGAGGACGGCACCGGCGTGGTACACACGGCGCCGAGCTTCGGCGCGGACGACCAACGCGTGGCGCGCCAGCACAACATCGGTTCGCTCACGCTGGTGGACCTGCGTGGCCGTTTCAAGCGGGAGGTGACCGACTTCGCCGGCGAATACGTGAAGGCCGAGTACTACACGCCGGAAGAGCTCGCCGCCGAAGCGAAGAAGCAGGGCCGTGACAAGTACCTCAGCGTGGACGAGCGCATCGCCATCAAACTGAAGACCGAGGGCCGCGCCTTCAAGGTGGAGAAGTACGAGCACAACTACCCGCACTGCTGGCGCACCGATAAACCGGTATTGTACTACCCGCTGGACAGCTGGTTCGTGCGCGTGACCGCGAAGAAGGACCGCCTGATCGAACTGAACCGCACCATCAACTGGAAGCCGGAAAGCACGGGCACAGGCCGTTTCGGCAACTGGTTGGAGAACCTCCAGGACTGGAACCTCTCGCGCAGCCGCTACTGGGGGACACCTTTACCTATCTGGAAGAACTACCACGCAACCTCTGCCGACAAGAAGTTCATCTGCATAGGCTCAGTCGCTGAGCTGAAGGAGCACGGGTGGAAAATCACTCCGGAACTCAAGGCGGCCATCCGTGCAATGTCAAAACCATTCGCACAAAAGTCAACTGAGGAGAAAAAGCTTGAAATCGATCTTGTCCGTGGCGGTGTTGCACTGAATGCCTTGACTCAGGCGGGGACATTACAGGAATTCGGAGCTCTTTCCATGGTTATGCACGGCTTCAAAGCGGACTTGATCAAGAAGCTATGCACACCAATGGCCTCGGCAGACGTGGATCAAATCGACCTTCACAAACCTTTTGTGGACGATATCGTCTTGGTCAAGGATGACGACGTCTTTGTGCGAGAGCTTGACCTGATTGATGTGTGGTTTGATAGCGGAGCCATGCCCTATGCGCAGTGGGGGTTGGATTCGGACAAGCTGAAGGCAGGACACCATATGCCATTCAATACGCCCTTCGACCATTCATTCCCAGCAGACTTCATTGCAGAAGGTGTGGACCAGACCCGTGGATGGTTTTACACGCTGCATGCAATCTCAACGCTGTGCTTCAATCAGGTGGCCTACAAGACCGTGGTGAGCAACGGCCTGGTGCTGGACAAGGTGGGCCAGAAGATGAGCAAACGCCTGGGCAACGCCGTGGATCCGTTCAAGACCCTGGACCAGTACGGTGCCGATGCCGTGCGCTGGTACATGATCAGCAACGCCTCACCGTGGGACAACCTGAAGTTCGACGCCGAGGGCATCACCGAGGTGCAGCGCAAGTTCTTCCGCGCGCTCTTCAACACTTACAACTTCTTCGCACTCTACGCGAACATCGACGGCTTCGATGGCCAGGGCGAGGCCACGTTGACGGAAAGCGATCGCTGGATCCTCTCGCGCTTGAATAGCGTGATGAAGCTGGCTGATACGAACTACGCCGACTACGAGCCCACCATCGCCGCTCGAGCCATCCAGGACTTCGTGGTCGAGGACCTGAGCAACTGGTACGTGCGCCTGAACCGTCGCCGGTTCTGGAAAGGCGAACTCGGTGCCGATAAGAACGCTGCGTTCCGGACCCTGCATCGTTGCCTGGAGGTGGTCGCCATGCTCAGCGCACCGATCGCACCGTTCTTCAGTGATCGCCTGTATCGTGATCTTACCGGCAAGAGCGTACACCTGAGCGACTGGCCGAAGTATGATGAACAAGCCATCGATCTGGAACTGGAGCAACGCACCGCGCTCGCACAGAAGCTGACCTCGTTGGTGCTGAGCATCCGCAAGAAGGAAGGCCACCGCGTGCGCCAACCCTTGCAGAAGATGCTGGTGCCCGTGACCGACGCCGCCATGCGCACACGCTTGGATGCGATCCGCGAACTCGTGCTGAGCGAGGTGAACGTGAAGGAGCTGGTGATCCTCGACGCCAACGAGAGCAAGCTCTCCAAGAAGATCAAACCCGACTTCAAGAAGCTCGGTGCGCGCATGGGCAAGCTGATGAAGAGCGTGGCCAATGCCGTGAACGCCTTCGATCAGGCGCAGATCGCGGAATTGGAAGCGAAGGGCAGCATGAAGCTCATGGTGGATGGCCAGGAGGTGGAACTGCTGCGCGAGGATGTGGAGATCACCGCCGAGAACGTGCCAGGCCTGAGCGTGGCCAGCGATGGGGCCCTCACCGTGGCGCTGGATATCACCTTGAGTGCTGAACTGCAACTCGAAGGCATTGCCCGTGAGTTGGTAAGCCGGATACAGACCTTGCGCAAGGAAAGTGGCTTTGAGGTGACGGACCGGATCGAGTTGCACCTACTTGATAATGGTGATGCCCGGCTCACGGCAGCGATCCAGGCCCATGCGGCCTACATCCTATCAGAAACCCTTGCTGTAACACCTGAAGACCAAGTTCTTGTGAACGAGCTGACCAAGGGTGTGACCGGTCGTCATCAAGTGGAGTTGGACGAAACAATGACCGCCACGCTCAGCTTGGTCAGATCGGCCATTTGACGTGGGAAAGGGCCTATATTTGCGGACATTTTTCAAATCCGGGAACGTCATGGCCAAGAAACCAGCGAAAAAGGCAGCGAAGCCAGCCAAGGCAGCGCCGAAAAAAGCCGTCAAGTCCGCCGCTAAACCGGTGGCCAAGAAGGCAGCGCCGAAGAAGGCGGCCAAGACCCCGGTGAAAAAGGCCGTCAAACCCGCCCCGACGAAGAAAGTGGTGGCCAAGAAGGGCCATACCAAGCCGGTGGCCAAAGCGAAGAAGCCCGTGAAGCCCGTGAAGGCGGTTAAGGCGGCACCGGCGAAAGCAACTCCTAAGCCAGTGGCGAAAAAGGCAGTCGTGGAGGTGAAAAAAACCGCTCCGGTGAAGGCCGCGCCAGCGAAAGCGACACCCGTGAAAGCTGCTGCTCCGAAGGAGAGGGTAGTGGCCAAGCCTAACAAACCGGCGCCTGCGCCGCAGAAACCCGTGAAGAAGGAAGCGAAGGAGGAGAAAGCCGTGAAAGAGACCGCAAGGTCGAGCAAGCCTTTGGTCACCCAGGTGGTGGCTCCGAACCGGCCCATGGCGGCACCGGTGGTGAAAAAGCAGGTGAGCACCTTGGAAAGTGCCGACAAGCTTCGGTACAGCGATGAAGAGCTCAACGAGTTCCGCGATCTGATCAACAAGAAGCTGGAAGAAGCCCGGAAGGACTACGACCTGCTGAAGCAGACCCTGGCGAACACCGACAATAACGGCACCGACGATACGAGCCCCTCCTTCAAGATGATCGAGGACGGCAGTGAGACCTTGAGCCGGGAGGAGACGGCACAACTCGCCAGTCGCCAGGAAAAGTTCATCAAGCACCTGGAAGATGCATTGCTCCGGATCCGGAACAAGACCTACGGGATCTGCCGTGTGACCGGGCGTTTGATCAGCAAGGAGCGCCTTCGCCTGGTACCCCATGCCACCCTGAGCATCGAGGCGAAACAGCAGATGGGTAGTTAGTGGCGTGAACACTGCGGCCTCACGCATCCCCTCCATTCGTATCCCCTGGTGATACCGGATACCACGTGTCCATGAGAAAGGCCCTGCTCATCATCCTGCTCGTGCTATTGGCCGATCAGGCGTTGAAGGTGTGGGTGAAGTTGAACTTCTACTACGACAGTTCGATCCCCTTGATGGGCGACAAGGGCTACTTGCATTTCATCGAGAACCGGGGCATGGCCTTCGGCATGGAGTTCGGAGGGCAGTGGGGCAAACTCCTGCTCACCCTGTTCCGGATCGTCGCTGTGAGCGCGATCGGGTACAGCTTGTTCAAAATGGCACGGCGCGGAGCGGGTGGCTTGCAGATCGTGAGTGTTTCATTGATCCTGGCCGGCGCGCTGGGCAACATCATCGACAGCACCTTCTATGGTGTGTTGTTCAGTGCCAGCACACCCTTCCAGAAAGCGGTCATGTTCCCGGTCGATGGTGGCTACGCGCCACTGCTCCATGGCGCCGTGGTGGACATGTTCTACTTTCCGCTGATCGAGGGCCGGTTGCCGGAGTGGCTGCCGTTCTGGGGAGGCGATCATTTCGTGTTCTTCAGGCCGGTCTTCAACATCGCCGATGCGGCCATCACAGTAGGTATCGTGCTTTTCGTGCTTGCGCAGCGCCGGACCGAACCAGGTCGGGATGTGGACCCGTTGGTGAAGACGGATGGGGCAGAACCCAACTCAGGCGAAAGCGGTCCTGTTGTTCAGCAGTCCTTGTCGTAGCAGGGCCTCCGCGATCTGCACGGCATTGGTGGCCGCCCCTTTCCGCAGGTTATCGGCCACGATCCACAGGTTCAACGTACACGGCTGCGTCTCATCCCTGCGCAGGCGACCCACAAAGACCTCATCGCGCCCGTTCGCGATCAGCGGCATCGGGTATTCGTCCTTCTCGGGTCGATCGAGCAGGGTGATCCCAGGCGCATCGCGCAGGATCGCGCGCACCGCATCGAGATCGAACTCCCTGGCGAACTCCACGTTCACCGCTTCGCTGTGACCGCCGGTGACCGGAACGCGCACCGCGGTCGCCGTGACACGGATAGCAGGGTCGAGGATCTTCTTCGTTTCGTTCACCAGCTTCATCTCCTCCTTGGTATACCCATTCTCCGTGAACACGTCGCAGCGTGGGATCACGTTCCGATCGATCGGGAAAGGATAGGCCATTTCGCCATCCACCGCACGGCGTTCGTTCTCCAGCTGGCGTACGGCCTTCATGCCGGTACCTGTCACGCTCTGATAGGTGGACACGATCACCCGTTGCACGGTATAGGCCCGGTGAAGCGGTGCCAAGGCAAGGACCATCTGGATCGTACTGCAATTCGGGTTGGCGATGATGCGGTCATCTGCCGAAAGCAGGTGTCCATTGATCTCCGGCACCACCAGCTTCCTATCGGCATGCATCCGCCAGGCACTGCTGTTATCGATCACGGTACAGCCCGCTTCGGCGAACCGTGGCGCCCATTCCAGGGAGGTGGCACCTCCGGCGCTGAACAAGGCAAGGTCCGGTCGTTGGTCCATAGCAGCCTTCATGTCGATCACGGCTACCTCCCGGCCCATGAACCGCACGGTACGCCCCCGCCCTTCGCTCGCCACAGGTAGCAGCACCTCCACCGGGAACCCCCGTTCTTCGAGCACCTTCAGCATGACCCCACCCACCATGCCGGTGGCTCCTACGACCGCGACTTTCATGAATGTGATGTTGACCTGTTACGGCGGTCGAAAATACTACCTTGCCTCCTCTTCAACCCGCATGTGGATGCGTAGCCGCCCGATCCTGACCACTTTAGCCATCAGTCTGCTTACGGCAGCCCAGGCGCAGTTCGCGGATGACTTCAGCGACGGCGATCTCTCGACATCTCCAACCTGGACCGGCAACGATGCATTATTCACGGTGGTGGACGACGGTGGGAACCAGCGACTGCGAAGCAACAGTGCGGGTGCGGCCAACTACTTCCTGAGCACAGCCAGTTCCCTGGTGGCCGATGTGCAGTGGGAGTTCTTCGTGGACCTCCGCTTCGCTACGAGTGGTGCCAACTATGTGGACGTGTATCTGATGAGTGACATGGCCGACCTGAGCGGTGCGGTGAACGGGTACTTCCTGCGTTGCGGTGGCACGGCCGACCGTCTCGAACTATTCAGCAGCGAGGGGGGCAGCGGTTTCGCCACGGGCCTGGCGAGCGCCGACGGGATCATCAACAGCAGTTCGAGCAATCCGTTCCGGATCAAGGTGACGCGCACGGTGGCCGGCGAGTGGACCCTATACCACGACGACGGCGCCACGGGCATCTACACACTGGTGGGGAGCATGACGGACAATACCACCACCGGTGCCACACACTTCGGCATCCGGATCGAACAGAGTTCGGCCGCCTCGGTGGTGAACAAGCACTTCATCGACGACATCCTGGTGCAACCCATCGTTGTGGACCTCACACCACCAATGGTGCTCTCCGTATCGGCGACGGGTGCATCATCCGTGGATGTACTGTTCAGCGAGGCCGTGGACCCAACGACGGCGCAGGATGCGATCAATTACGACATCCAGCCATTCAATAGTGCGAGCAGCGCATTGATCGATGGCATTGACCCCGCGCTCGTACACCTGACGACCCTCTCCCCGCTTGTCAATGGGGCGAGTTACAACCTCTTCATTCCCGCCGTGCAGGATCTGGCTGGGAATGCGATCGTGTCCGACGGACCATACCCCTTCACCTTCATCGCACCAGCAGTGGCCGCACCGCGCGACGTGGTGATCAACGAGATCATGGCGGACCCGACGCCCATGGTAGGCTTGCCCGATGTGGAATTCATCGAGTTGTACAACACAACCGCGGACCTGACCTTCGATCTCGCTGGATGGACCTTCGGCGACGGTGGCACACCGGTGGCCTTCCCTTCCTACCTGCTCGGGCCTGGCGAATACGTGCTGGTCACCGCCAGCGCAAGTCTGCCGCTCTTCGCAGCGGTGCCCAACAAGGTAGGGCTGCCAACATTCCCCGCTTTGAACAATGATGGTGATCCCTTGGACCTGCGTGATGCGAACGCGGTACGGATCGATGCCGTGACCTACGCCCTGAGCTGGTACCAGGATGGGGTGAAGGATGACGGCGGCTGGACCCTGGAGCAGATCGATCCGACCACGCCATGCAGCAGTGCGACGAACTGGCGTGCGAGCAATGCCGACGCCGGAGGTACACCCGGCGCCCAGAACAGCATCCATGCCATTGTCCCGGACAACACGGCACCCACGTTGATCTCGGTGCAGGTTCCCGATCCTGACGCGCTCGTGCTCACCTTCAGCGAAGTGATGGATGCGGGCAGCCTCGCAGGTGGCTCCTATGTGATCACCCCGGCCATCGGCGTGGGTGATGCGATCGCGACCGGAACGGACAAGGTCACACTCGTGTTGCTCGAGCCGCTCGTGGTCGGCACGGTGTATACCATCACGGTCGAGGATGTGATGGACTGTCCGGGGAACAGCATCGGAGCAGGGAACGTGGCGACCTTCGCCCTGCCCGAACCGATCGCCGTTGGGGATGTGGTGGTCAATGAGGTGTTGTACGATCCGATCGGTAGTGGCAGCGACTTCGTGGAGCTATACAACCGCAGTTCTAAGGTGTTGAGCCTGGCCGGGCTGAAGCTGGCGAATGTGAGCAACGGCGCAGTGGGTATTGGACTCGTCATCACCACCGAGGCACGACTCCTGTTGCCCGGAGAATACGCCCTGATCGTCGAGGACCGGAACAATGTGGTGAGCACCTACCCACAGAGCCATGTGGACCGGTTCGTGGTCGCGGACCTGCCCACCTACAATAATGGGTCAGGGTCAGTGGTCTTCTTGGATGCGGCGGACCAGGTGCTTGATCGCTTCGATTACAGCGACGACCTTCATTTCGAACTGGTGAACAACCCGGAGGGCTACAGCTTGGAGCGGGTGGATCCTGAACGTCCGACGGACGACCCCACGAACTGGCAGACCGCTGCGGATGTGGCCGGAAGGGCCACACCAGGCTTCTTGAACTCTCAATATGCCGCAAGTCCGGCGCGCAATGGGGAGCTTACCATCGAGCCTGCCATCTTCTCACCCGACAACGATGGGTATCAGGACGTACTTTCCATTGCCTATCGGTTCGAGCAACCCGGCCATGTGGGGAACATGATCGTGTACGATGTCGCCGGGCGCGAGGCGTGCAAACTGATGGAGAACCTGATGCTCGGTACCGAAGGGACGATCTCCTGGAACGGCATGCTTGACCAAGGGGGGCTCGGACGCATGGGGCCGTACATCGTCGTACTTGAGGTATTCGATCTGGCCGGCGATGTGCAACGGTTCAAGAGAACGGTGACGCTCGCCCATCGGTTGGATTGACCGATCGGTCGTCCAATTGCGACGCGCTCCAGTACAATGGTCGGTGGAGTGCTCGGCCATCTGAACATCAAGCTGTTATCCACAATGTGTCCAGCGGTCCACGAACGGATACCATCCAACGTGTTCGCATTCTCCAAGCCTTCGCATGCCGATGGCGCAATGCATTCCCCAACTTCGCACCATCATGACGGAACAACTCACGCATAGCCAGGATCTCATCGCCCGCCGCAAGGCCGCAGTGCCCAACGGTGTGGGCATGTTCAATCACGCCACGGCCACCAAGGCAAGTGGCGCCACCATCATCGACGCGGATGGCCGTGAGCTCATCGACTTCGCCGGTGGGATCGGCGTGGTGAATGCGGGGCATTGCCCACCACCCGTGGTGAAGGCCATTCAGGAGCAGGCGGAGAAGTTCCTGCACGTGAGCTTCAATGTGGCCAGCTACGAACCGTACATCGCTCTTTGCGAGAAGTTGAACACCTTGCTACCACACGGGGGGCCTACGAAGACCCTGCTCGTGAGCACCGGCGCCGAGGCGGTGGAGAACGCCATCAAGATCGCCCGGCAGGCCACGAAGCGCAGCGGTGTGCTCTGCTTCACCGACGCCTTCCATGGCCGCACGATGATGGCCATGACGCTCACCAGCAAGGTGGGCTACAAGCCCGATTGTGGACCCTTCGCACCGGAGGTGTACCGCACGCAATACCCGAACTTCTTCCACCATGGGAATGGGCGCAGTGAAGCGGAATTCGCGCAAGCGGAGCTACAGCGGCTTGAGGACCTCTCGCACAACCTTGTTGATCCCAAGAGCCTCGCATGCGTGATCATTGAGCTGGTGCAGGGTGAGGGCGGCTTCAACGTGGCCCCCAAGGCATACGTGGAAGGCCTGCGCACCTGGTGCGACAAGCATGGCATCCTGCTGATCTTCGACGAGATCCAAGCGGGCTTCGGACGTACCGGCGCCTGGAGCGCCTTCAGCCACTTCGGCGTCACACCTGATCTGAGCACCTGGGCCAAGAGCCTGGGCAGTGGCCTGCCGATCGCGGCGGTGATGGGCAAGGCCGCGATCATGGACAAGGCGGGACCCAGTAGCATCGGCGGCACCTACATCGGCAGTCCGGTGAGCTGTGCAGCAGCCTTGGCCACCTTGAAATACATGGAGGAGATCGACATCAACGCAAAGGGGCGACATGTGGGCGAGGTGATCCGCAATCGCTTTGAAAAGATGAAAGCGAAGCACGACAGCATCGGCGATGTACGTGGACTGGGCGCCATGATGGCCATGGAGTTCAATGTGAAGCGCGACCCCTCGAAACCCGATGCCGAGACCTGCACGAAACTGATGAACGCCTGCGCAGCACGCGACCTGGTGGTGATCACCGCAGGGACCGACAAGAACGTGATCCGCGTACTATCCCCACTGGTGATCAGCGACGAACTGCTGAACAAGGGACTCGACATCATGGAGGAGGAGTTGGAGAGGATCTGCGGGTAGGAGTACACCACAGAGGCACAGAGCACATGGAGTAATTCAATTGATGAACCGCATGCTGGTGGAACACGAAGCGACCCGAATGGCATTCTCCGTGTCCCCTTTGCCGCTGTGGTGAACCATTTACCATGAAACCATTCTCGATCGCCGGCATCCAGATGCGTGTGAGCGCATCGGCCCCCAACGTGGAGGCCATGAAGCTGAAGCTGGACATTCTCATGAACCTGTATCCCTGGGTGGACCTGGTGGTGTTCAGCGAGCTTTGTGCTTACGGGCCTTTGACGACGAACGCACAACCGGTGCCCGGTTCCTTCGAGCAGGAAATGTGTGCCATGGCCGCCAAGCACGGTATCTGGCTCCTGCCGGGCAGCATCTTCGAGCAGAAGGACGGGAAGATCTACAATACGGCAAGTGTGATCGATCCCGAAGGCAGTGTGGTGGCCCGCTACCGCAAGATGTTCCCTTTCTATCCGTATGAAGTTGGCGTGGCCGGAGGAGAAGAGTTCTGTGTGTTCGACATCCCTGAGGTGGGCCGCTTCGGGGTGAGCATATGCTACGACATGTGGATCCCGGAGACCACGCGTACCCTGGCGGTGATGGGGGCCGAAGTGATCCTGCACCCCACGCTCACGGGGACCATCGACCGCGAGATCGAGCTGAGCATCGCTCGTGCAAGCGCAGCGACCAATCAGTGCTACTTCTTCGACATCAATGGGCTGGATGCCGGAGGCAGTGGGAAGAGCATCGTATGTGGACCGGAAGGCCGCATCATCTACCAGGCCGATGTGAACGAGGAATTCATCCCCATCGAGATCAACCTGGAGAAAGTGCGCAGGAGCCGCGAGCTTGGTGTCCTACGCCTGGGCCAACCGATGAAGAGCTTCCGCGACAGGTCGGTGGAATTCACCGTCTACACGCCGGGTGTCAAACACCCCTATCTGGAAGGGCTTGGTCCCCTGATCAAGCCGCAACGCGTGCAGGAGCTCGGCGAATTGCAGATCAAGGATGAGCATCGCATCCATGATCTCCCGAAACATGTCGTAACTTCCTACCGACCATCGAGCGACGGCAGTAATTAGCAGATGACCTTCCACTCACAGCACTTCACCTCATCACTCCAGTACCATGGGCGCCTCCACCCCGTTCAAGTCGCATAGTAAGCTCGATGACCGCGTGAATTGGTTCGAGATCCCGGCATACGACCTGCATCGTGCCGCAGCCTTCTACAACACCATTTACAACATGCAGATGGAGGTGGTCCGGAACGGCGAATTCATCATGGCCTATTTCCCGGTCGGGAAGGGCATCGGTGGTGCGCTGATCCAGGGCCCAGGCTGTTACCCGAACGATAGCGGCGTGCTTCTTTACTTGAATGCGGGCAACGACATGGACAGCATCCTGTCGCGCATCGAAGGAGCCGGTGGCCGGGTGATCATGCACCGCACCCTGATCGGGGCGGAGGCCGGGCATTTCGCGTTGTTCATCGACAGTGAGGGGAACCGATTGGCGCTGCACGAAGGGCCCACACGAGGTCGCGTGGCGGCAAAGGCGGTGAAACCCGCAGGTGCTCCACGAACGAGGAAAAAGGAGGGCACACCAACGAAGAAGGCGGCGAAGAAAGGAGCTGGTAGGACGCGGCGGTGATCCCGGATCAACCGGGGTATTTACGCTGAAGGTCGGAGTCGCTACCCTATCTTTCCCTGGGGCCATCCCCCCGTTCCATGCCCGACACGACACCCCGCCAGCACTACAACGCCGCCCGCTTACGCTCCCACACCTGGGATCAACTGAAGCTTGCCACCACGGCGCTCGACGAAGGGCGCTCAGGAACCGAGGAGGTGGACAGGCTACTGAAGGAACTTTCCTGCCTGGAGATGTACTGGGCATTCCCGGGACAGAGCACCGTGCGTCACCTGCAGGAGATGCTACGGAGTCGGGAATATCACGGACTCCTGCTCGCGGTGAACCAGGTGGTGCGCATGCTCAGCAGCGGTTCGTTCCGCAGCGACCCCACCGTGCTTCATGCGCCACATGCCGAACGGAAGGACCTGCTGGCCGAGGAGGAAGAGAAACCCCGGCCCAACTATTTCGAACTGCTCTACGTGGATGAGATCGACGAGGAGGAGGAGAGCGTCTTGAAGCGGAAATTGCTGGAGTGCCGTGACAAGAGTGACGCCTTCATTTACGACACCATCGTGGTGCGCACGGTACAGGATGCCTTGATCGCGTTATTGTTCAATCACAACATCCAAGCCGTGGTGGTCCGATACGGCATTCCGTTCGAGAGCCGGAACGACAAGGTCCTACTACGTGAATTCACCCGCGCGATCGACTCCCTGAGGAAGGAGGCCGTGGGTCGTGCGAACACGGGCATCTACCTCGGTCGGCTGTGCAAGTGGTTCCGTCCGGAGGTGGACCGCTATTGCGCGACCGACACCCCCGTTGATCAAGTGGACCGGGAGACGTTGACCTGTTACCGCCGCATCTTCTACCGCACCGAGGACCTGTCCGACATGCACCTCACGATCCTTCGCGGGATCGCGGAGAAATTTGAAACGCCCTTCTTCACGGCGTTGAAGGACTATAGCAAGCGGCCCATGGGTGTATTCCATGCGATGCCCATCAGCCGAGGCAACAGCGTGTTCCGAAGCCGATGGATACAGGATTTCGGCGAGTTCTATGGGCGCAACCTCTTCCTTGCCGAGACGAGCGCGACCACCGGTGGTCTGGACTCGCTCCTTCAACCAACAGGGCCATTGAAGAAAGCGCAACAACTGGCTTCCCGCGCCTTCGGTAGCAAACACACCTTCTTCGCCACCAACGGCACCAGCACGACCAACAAGATCGTGGTGCAGGCACTTGTCGAACCCGGCGATATCGTCCTTATTGACCGCGACTGCCATAAGAGCCACCACTACGGTATCGTGTTGAGCGGTGCCTATCCCGTGTATCTCCACAGCTATCCGCTACCGCAATACAGCATGTACGGTGCGGTTCCGCTCAGCCATATCAAGGACCAGCTGTACCAACTGGAGCGCGGCGGCCGCCTGAACAAAGTGAAGATGCTCCTTCTCACCAACTGCACCTTCGATGGTGTGGTGTACAACGTGGAGCGTGTGATGGAGGAGGTGCTCGCCATCAAGCCGGACATCATTTTCCTCTGGGACGAGGCGTGGTGGGCGTTCGCACGGTTCAGTTATGTGCTCAGGCAGCGTACCGCCATGTACGTCGCGCGGAAGTTGGCGCGCAAATACCGCACACCGGAGTACAAGGCCGCGTACGAGAAGCACATCAACGGGTTGAAGCCGGGCGAAACACCACGCATGCCGGATCCGGCCGCGGTACGCATCCGTGTGTATGCCACACAGAGCACACACAAGACCCTGAGCTCATTGCGCCAAGGCAGCATGATCCACATCTGGGACGAGGACTTCGAGAAGAAGAGCGAAGCGAGTTTCCACGAAGCCTATATGACGCACACGAGTACCAGCGCCAACTACCAGATCCTGGCCAGTATGGACATTGGCCGTCGCCAGGTGGAATTCGAAGGTTACGAACTGGTGGAGAAGGCGATCGAACTGGGTCTGATGCTACGCCGCACCATTCGCGAGGACCCCAAGCTTCAGAAGTGGTTCGATATCATCACCATCAGCGATCTGATCCCCAAGACCTACCGCCAGAGCGGCTTGGACAGCTACTATCGTCGGGATCATGGGTGGAATGAGATCGAGAGGGCGTGGGGCCTGGATGAATTCGCGGTCGACCCGACCAAGATCAACCTCTTCACGGGCAAGACAGGGATCGATGGGGACACCTTCAAGAACAAGTTCCTCATGGACAAACACCATATCCAGGTGAACAAGACCTCCCGGAACTCGGTGTTGTTCATGACCAACATCGGTACCACGCGAGGCTCCATGGCCTACCTCACCAAGGTATTGTTGAGCATCGCCCAGGAGCTTGAGGAGCGCAACGCGGGATTCGAGCACGTGGATAAGAAGGCGCACATCGGCGCCTTGCGCGAGCTACGTCAAGAGGAAACACCACTGCCCGACTTCACCAGCTTCCATCGAAGTTTTCAAGGCCAGCCCGGAGTGCCAGGAGGTGACCTGCGGGCTGCATTCTTCCTGGCGTACAACGAGCGCCGCTGTCGCCACGTGATGCTACACACCGCCTTGGCGGAACTCGCGGCCGGCCATGACCTCGTCTCCGCGAGTTTTGTCATCCCCTACCCGCCCGGATTCCCCGTTCTTGTTCCCGGACAGGTGATCGATCGGGCCATCATCGATTTCCTGATCGCGATCGATGTGAAGGAGATCCATGGTTACCGACCGGAGCTGGGCCTACGCGTGTTCACCGATGCAGCTTTGGGACGCCTGCGGACCGTGACCGCGTTGGGAGGAATGGACAGAGCCTCCTCGCAAGCAGCACCAAGCCGGAAGGTAGCCCGGACCAAAGGTGTAAGACCCCGAAGCACATCCACCGGAAAGAAGGTCCGCGCCAAACCTCGACGGAAATAGTGAATCCGGGTGGCTATCGATCCTCCTCGTCAATTGCCGAAGGAGCACCAGCCGCTTCACGAACAACAGGGTACGTCGCTTGCTCGATCCACTTCAAGTGACCGGAACCAGGTTGGGGTAGCTTCAGCGTTGCACCACGAAGCGCAGCATGGTCCGCACCTCGATCTGTTCAACCAACAACACATACAAGCCCTCTGGAAGCATGGACACATCCACGGTCCGCAGCAGGGGCCCGGTGGTCAGCACGGCCCCCAGTTCGTTCACAATGGTGTAGCTGCCCGACCCTTCCACATCCAGGTGCAATTGATCCTGTGCCGGGTTGGGGAACAGCATAGGTGTCGTAGAATAGGACTCGCTCAAATCCGTTGAAATGTCCGGCAGAAAACGCCAGGTCTCGTCCAACACGGGCAATTGTCCGTTACCGCCCACAATGAAGGCAGCATTGCCCGTGCTGAAGCTCGCTCCGTTCTTGCAGGCATTCAGCGGGAAGGCGCTCACGGGCAGCCAGCTATCGGCACCTACATCGTATCGGTGGAAGTCGTTCCAGTTCTGCGTGAAATCCTGGCCGCCGCCAGCATACGCGTGGCCATCCACCACGAAGGCGTAGCCATTGCGCCGGTTGGTACTGCCGAGGTCGGCGCGTGGCTGCCAGGTATCGGTCAAGGGATCATAGGCATGGAAGTCGCGGTATCGCACACCGCTGCTTTCGCCTGTGCCGATGTAGCCCTTGCCATCCACAGCGAAGCCGATGGCCCATCGCCGGGCGTTGCCCGGGAAATCCGTTTTCTGCATCCAGGTGTCCGTAACGGGATCGTAGGCGTGGAAGTCGTTGTAGTAGATGGCATTGCCCGCACCTGTGCCGTAGTAGCCGATGCCATCCATGCTGAAGGCCACCCCGGCAAAGCGCGGTGGCGCGGGCAGGGATGCTTTCTGCTCCCACGTGTCGGTGGCCGGGTGGTAGGCCCACAGATCGTTGAAGAAGGTGGATGTGGAATTGTTCCAGCCACCCATCACATAGCCCGTGTCGCCGATAGCGAACGCGCTGGCATACTGGCGAGCTCCGCCTGGTAGCGATGCCTTCTCTGTCCACGTGTCCAATGCGGGATCATACTCCCAGAGCTTGGCCGTGTTCTGGCTGGCGTTGTACCCGGTGCAGACATATCCTTTGCCGCCCACGCTGAAGGCCGCCTGTGCATACCACTGGCCGGGGTGGTCGGCCACGGGTGTCCACGCGCCCTGGGCCATGCTATGGAACGCGAAGAGGTACGATACGACGATCAGTTGTGTGCGGAAGAAGATCATGCACAAGGATACACGTGAATGCGATACCGGTTCGATCGGAGCAGGTGATGGCCATTTGCAGCCCTTCCATGGTGACCCGCACCCGGCCAGCCGGTTCAGACGGCGGCAAATGTGAGGATGAAGGTGGTACCAAATTGGTTCGAGTTCGAAAGCGCGATCTCCCCGCCCATGGCCTGCATCAGTTCGCGGGCGATGGAGAGGCCGAGGCCCGTGCCGTGCCGTGCGTCCGAACCGGGTGCATAGCGCTGGAAAAGTTTGCCCTGTTCCTCCAAACGGATCCCTGTGCCCTGGTCCGATACGGAGAGCTCGACCATTCCAGGAACGCTCATGATCCCCATGGTGATGTGCCCGTGCATGGGCGAATAGCGGATCGCGTTGGCCAGTACGTTCACCAGCACCCATTCCGCTCGTTCGGGGTCCGCATGCACCCGCACGTCCTCCTGCTCCGCACGCCGGATGATCTGAATGGACTTCGCGGCGGTGGCGCTCCGCACATTGTCCTGCGCGCGATCGAGCAGGTCCTTCATCGTGCAGACCATGGGCCGCACCTTGATCTTGCCCGTTTCCACTTGGGCCATGTCCAGCAGTTCGCTTACGATGCGTACCAGACGTTGGTGATCTTTGCGCAGGTCATCCAGGATCGCTGCTTGATCGGCGGTGAGATGGGTGGCTCGTTGGCGTTCCAACAGGCCCAGGCCGATGTCGGTACTGGCCAGCGGTGTTTTCAGTTCGTGACTAATGGTGGCCAGGAACATGGTCCTCGCCTCGTCGCGTTCCAGGTAGGGCGTTACGTTGTGCAGCATGTACACGGTGCCCAGCGTGGTTTGTTCAGCCTCGATGGGCGTGGACTCCACCGTGAAGCGCTGTTCATGCCCCCCGACCACGGCCTTGAAGTTGGAACTGCCGGTGGCCTTGAGGATGAAGGCCAACAGATCGTTGCGCTTGGCGGCCACGTCGATCCCCTGTCCGAGCAGATCGCCCGCATCCACGCCGAGCAGTTCGGCGGCCTGCCGGTTCATGAAGAGGATGCGCTGCTGGTCGTCCACACCGATGCTGGGGTGCCGCAGGCAATTGATCACGGCCTCGGCGCGGGCCTTCTCGGCCATGATCTGCGCAAGGTTGCTGGTGCTCCATCGCTCCAGCTCGGCGGCCATGCTGTTGAAACGCTCGGCCATGTGGCCGAACTCATCGTTGCGTTCCAAGGCCACGCGTTCGTCGTAGTGCCCCGCAGCGATGCGGTCGATCCCCTCGGTGAGCTTGCGGATGGGGTCCACGAAGAACTCGGGCATGCTCAGGAAGAGCGTGAAGGCGATGACGAAGGCGATGGTGGCGCCGAAGCTGATCCAGATCACCGCGCGGTTGCCCAACTGTTCCTGGGCTTCCGCCTTGTCGACGATGGCCGCGCGGTTCACTTCCAGCACGCCGGCGATGGCCCGCCGCAGTTCGGTCATCACCACCGGGTCGTCCGGTGCCCGGCCATGGGCTTCCACCGCCAGGGCGAGGCGATCGGTGGCCGCCCGCTCCGGCGGCTCGGTCACGTTGAGTTGCTGCAGGGCGAGCTGTTCGTTCAACAGGGCCTGGCGCTGGGCGGGATCGGCCTCGGTGTCCACCACATCCACCATGGCCTGCATGTAGGTGATGCTGTTGTAATTGGCCTTGATCACGGCGAAGCCCGCACCGCGCATCCGCCAGATGGTGGCCACGCTGGCGAAGGCCAGAGCGGTCACCAAAAGGAGCATCACGCCCAGCAGTAAATAAAGGCGGCTTTTGGTCTTCATGAGAGGATCACCAGGTCGACGTTGCTGCCGCCCAGGGCGCTGAGCAGGCGGTTGAAGGTATTGGTGCGCAGCACCAACTGCCAGAAACTGATGTGAGGTTTGCCGATGCACAAGGTGGTGACCTCCTTTTCCTGGACCACCTGCAGGATCGCATCGGTGATGTCGGCCCGTTCCAACGGCAGAATGCGCAAGGGGAGGAAACCCAAGCCAGGCTTGGCCGGCCCGGCCTGCGCTTGGATCACCTCGGCGCCCAGTTCGGTGGCCAGCTTGAAGTTATTGAGCAGGTGACGTTGCTTGTCCAGGGCGATCCGCTCGGGCGTTTCATTGGGCGTTTGCACATAGAGCACGCTCCATTCGCTGTGGTAGTAATTCGCCAGGCGCGCCGTCTTTCGGATGATCTTGGCGGCTACTTCGCTGTTGCTGCTGATGCAGGCCAGGAAGTGCTCGCGCCGCATCTGCTTGGGGCGTTCCACCTCCAGTTCCACCTTGCGCACCACCTGGTCGGCCACTTCCTTCAGCGCCAGCTCCCGCAGCTGCAGGATCTTGTCCGGCTGGAAGAAGTTGCGCAGCGCCGTTTCCACTTTCGTGCGGTCGTAGATCTTGCCCTCGCGCAGGCGCTCGATGAGTTCATCGGCGGTAAGGTCGATGTTCACCACTTCATCGGCACGTTGCAGGAAGGTGTCCGGCACGCGCTCGGTGATGGCCACACCGGCGATGCGCTCCACTTCGGCGTTGATGCTCTCGATGTGCTGGATGTTCATCGCCGTGATCACGTCGATGCCGTTCTCCAGCAGGTGCAGCACATCCTGATAGCGTTTCTCGTGCTTGCTGCCGGGCACGTTGCTATGCGCCAGCTCGTCCACGATCACCACCTGCGGATGCAGCAGCAAGGTGGCGCCCAGGTCGAACTCATCCAACCTTTTCCCCTTGTAGAAGACCTCCCTGCGCGGGATCACCGGCAGGCCCGCCAACAGTGCGTGGGTCTCCGCTCGGCCATGGGTCTCCACGTAGCCCACCTGCACGTTCACGCCTTTGGCCAGCAGTTCGTGGGCTTCCTTCAGCATGCGGTACGTCTTGCCCACGCCGGCGACCATGCCGATGTACACCTTCAGGTGCCCCTGCCGGGCCGAGGCCTCGATCAATGGACCGTTGTTGCGCATCGCGTTCAGGGCAGGTTGATGGCCAGGCTGGTGGTGAAGAAGGTGTTGCTGGCCGTTGGCGCGGCGTCCGCGTCCAGGAAGATCTTGTCCTCGCTCTGCAGCATGCGGGCCTCGGTGCGCCACAGCACGTTGGGTGCGACCCAATGATCGAAGTTCATGCTGTAGCCCATGGTGTTGAAGCCATTGGGCGTTCCGGTGGCGATGATCACACCGTCCTGGTCCTGGTAGTATTCGATCCGTGCGGCGATGAAGCTTTTCTCGCCGACCTGCACGCGCGGGATCAGGATCGGGGTGATGAACAGGTTGGTGCTGTCGCCGGCGGCCGCTTGTTCCACGCCCACGTCGCAGCCCACGATCACACCGAATTTCTGCGTCAGTTGTAGCTGCGCGTACAGGTTATTGAAGATCCGCAGTTGGCTCACCGAGTCGGGCTTGTCGTTGCCCACGAAGGTGCTCCAGTTGATGGTGGCCTTGCCCGATGGCTTGTAGGTGATCTGCGTGCCGAAGGCCGGGGTGTTGTTGCCGTCCACACGGGCGATGCGCTGCCAACCGTTCAGGAGCAGACCGCTTGCGTACCACTTTCCATTCGGGCTGGTGTAGCTGAGCCGGGCACCGGTTTCAAAGTAGGGCGTGTTCTCCGCCATGATGCTGCGCGTGAGGATCCAGCAGTCCTTTCCGATAGCGCTCTCGAAGCCGATGTGGCTGGGCAGGATGCCCGCGTCGATCCAGAGCTCCTTGGTCTTGCTCACCTTCACGCCCGCGTTCGCCTCGTACACACTGCGAAGCAGCTCTGGCTCGGCCGCCATGTTGTATTGCGCGTAGGTGCCGGCCATCAGCGCGAGGTTGCCGCGCACGTTCTTCTTCGCGTAGGCCAGCTTCATCATGCCGAAGTTCAGGTTCACTTCGTTATGCCGGTTGAAACTGTAGAAGAAGCCCGGCCGCAAGTGATCTTCCGGCTGCGTCAGGTCGTAGCTGTAGTACACCTCGGCATAAGCGCTCAAGGTCACGGCGCTGTCGAGCGGTTGGGCTTGTGCGGAAAGGGCGGCACCCAGAAGGGGGGCCAGAAGCAGGCGTTTCATTTCGTTGCGGCGTCAAGAGCCAGGTTCTGTTCAAGTACGTTGGTAACGGTAGGTCCGAAGAGGCCCACGAGGGGGCTATCGGTGTTGTCGTCGATGAGCTTGGCCACATCAGCCTCGCTCAGGTTGGATTGGACGCCGATGCGTTCAGCCTGCACACGGGCAGGTTCTTGGCTTCGGGTTTGATCGGTGCATAGGATCCACAAGCCTCTCAGTGAGTGGGTCTGGCCATCCCGGATGCAGTGGTCTTTCGCCTTGCACGCTGTGGGCCTCCAACAATGCATCCAAGATCGGGCATCGCCGGTCTCCGATTCGATATAGCTTGGTGAGACCAACACCCCATGTGAAATGAAAAGCTCAAACCTCTTTTCAATAGGTCTGACCGTGGCCTTGCTTTTCATGGGTTGTTCAAAATCGTCGGAGGAAGCACAACCGTCAGCGGCTGGTGCCAGCTTCCAGGAACAGATGTTGGAAATACTTCCAATATTGGATGATCGCCATGTCTTGAAAGTCGAGTACACCAGTGATCCAGCAACTGGTCGATCATCGCCCACCTTTCTTTTCCTCCCCAGTACTGGAGAGTCGAGCGGTTCGAGGCAGATCGTTTGCCGTGGATCGGGACTTTCATTTGCCAATTGCTGTAAGGACTGGTTGGAAGCGCATCCCGGAAAGTGCTTGAAGGTGTATTCTCAGAACGGCACTTACTTCGCGGACGACGACTGTTGACGAGTGGAGGTTTGCTCCACGCTGGTTCATTGGCGAAAGACCTGATCCTTGGATCGGGTCTTTTGCGTTCAGCCCTCGCTGCCCGGAGTCTTTGAGTCCCGCTGACCATTCTCCTTACTTGGGCCTTGGAAGCAGTGGTCCGGACGATAACCATCAGGGGCATCAGAAGGATGCGTTTCATTTGGTTGCGGCGTCGAGCGCCAGATTCAGTTGAAGTACGTTGATGAAGGTTGGTCCGAAGAGACCGAGCAAGGGCCGCTCGGTGTGTTGCGCGATCAGGTCGTCCACGGACGCCTCATCCACGCCCCGCGCCGCGGCGATGCGCTTGGCCTGTACCCGTGCGGCTTCCACGCTCAGGTGCGGGTCCAGGCCGCTGCCGCTGGCGGTGACCAGTTCGCTGGGTATCTCGGCCAAGGCCACGCCGGGGTTGTGTACCAGAAAGGTATCGATGCGGGCCTGCACATTGGTCAGGTGGTCGGGGTTGCCGGGGCCTTTATTGCTACCACCCGATCCGGCGGCGTTGTAGCCCACCGCGCTGGACCGGGGCTGGAAGTAGCGGTCCTGCGTGAAGGCTTGCGCGATGTTCGTGTAGTAGGTGCGGCCATCCACCTGCATGGTGGCGGCGTTGCCCCCGTTGGGCGTGAGTTTAGCGATGCCCAGCAGCAACAAGGTGTACAGGCCGCTACAGAGCAGCAGGCAGAACAGAGTGAGCTTGAAGGCGGGAAGGAGATGCTGTTTCATGGTCGTGTTCAGATGAAGAGCGCAATGGCCATATCGATGGCCTTGATGCCGATGAAGGGCGCGATGAGGCCGCCCAGGCCGTAGATGAGCAGGTTGCGCCGCAGGATGGCCGTGGCGCCGATGGGCTTGTAGGCCACGCCGCGCAGGGCCAGCGGGATCAGCAGCGGGATGATGATGGCGTTGAAGACCACCGCGCTGAGGATGGCGCTCTCGGGGCTGTGCAGGCCCATGATGTTGAGCGCGCCCAGGGCGGGTATGCTGGCCATGAAGAGCGCGGGCACGATGGCGAAATACTTGGCCACGTCGTTGGCGATGCTGAAGGTGGTGAGCGTGCCGCGCGTCATCAGCAGCTGCTTGCCGATCTCCACCACTTCGATGAGCTTGGTGGGGTCGTTGTCAAGGTCCACCATGTTGCCGGCCTCCTTGGCGGCCTGCGTGCCGCTGTTCATGGCCACGCCCACGTCGGCCTGCGCCAGCGCGGGGGCGTCGTTGGTGCCGTCGCCCATCATGGCCACCAGGCGGCCGCCCTGCTGCTCCTTGCGGATGTAGGCCATCTTCTGCTCGGGCGTGGCCTCGGCGATGAAGTCGTCCACGCCGGCCTTCTCGGCAATGTATTTTGCGGTGAGCGGGTTGTCACCGGTGACCATCACGGTCTTCACGCCCATTTTCCGTAGTCGCTCAAATCGCTCCTGGATGCCGGGCTTGATGATGTCCTGCAGTTCGATGGTGCCGGTGACCACGCCGTTCTCGGCCACCACCAGCGGTGTTCCGCCGTTGGCGGCAATGCGCTTCACTTCGGCGTCCACGTCGGCCGGGAAACGGTTGCCGTTTTTTTCCGCCAGCTTGCGGATGGCGTCCTGTGCGCCTTTGTGGATGCGCGGGCCGTTGGGGAAGGCCACGCCGCTGGTGCGCGTTTCTGCGGTGAACTTGATCAGCTCGGCGCCGTCGATGGTGAGGTGCCTGGTCACTTCCGGCCCGGCGAGTTCCACGATGCTCTTGCCCTCGGGCGTTTCGTCGGCCATGGAGCTCAGCGCGCAGGCCTGCACGAAGCGGGCCTTGTCCACGCCGCTGGCCGGGTGGAAGGCCGTGGCCTTGCGGTTGCCGATGGTGATGGTGCCGGTCTTGTCCAGCAGCAGCACGTCCACGTCGCCGGCGGTCTCCACGGCCTTGCCGCTCTTGCTGATCACATTGGCGCGCAGGGCACGGTCCATGCCGGCGATGCCGATGGCGCTGAGCAACCCGCCGATGGTGGTGGGCACCAGGCACACGAAGAGCGAGATCAATGCGGCGGTAGTGAGGCCGGCCTTCGCGTAACCGGCAAAGGGCGGCAGCGTGGTGCAGACGATGAGGAACACCAACGTAAAGCCCGCGAGCAGGATGGAGAGGGCGATCTCGTTGGGCGTCTTCTGCCTGCTGGCGCCTTCCACCAGGGCGATCATGCGGTCCAGGAAGCTGGTGCCCGGCTCGCCTACCACCTCCACTTCGATACGGTCGCTCAGTACGCGCGTGCCGCCGGTCACGCCGCTGCGGTCGCCGCCGGCCTCGCGGATCACCGGTGCGCTCTCGCCGGTGATGGCGCTCTCGTCCACGGTGGCCAGGCCTTTCACGATCTCGCCGTCGGCCGGGATGGTGTCGCCCGCTTCGCACAGGAAGCGGTCGCCCTTGCGCAGTTCATTGCTGCGCACCATACGCGTGCCGCCTTGTATGAGCAGTTTGGCGGGCGTGTCCTCGCGGGTGCGGCGCAGCGAATCGGCCTGGGCCTTGCCGCGTGCTTCGGCAATGGCCTCGGCGAAGTTGGCGAAGAGCACGGTGAGCAGCAGCAGCAGGAACACCGTCGCGTTGTAGCCCAGAGATCCCTGCGTGCGGTCGCCCAAGGCCACCAGCACGCACACCACGAGCATCACCGCGGTGCCCACCTCCACGGTGAACATCACGGGGTTGCGCACCAGGGTGCGGGGATCCAGTTTCACGAAGGACTGTACGGCGGCCGCGCGCAGGATGTCGCGCTGGAAGAGGGAAGAGGAACGAGGGGTGCTCATGGCTTGTTCAGAAGCTGAAGTGATCGGCGATGGGGCCCAGGGCGAGGGCGGGGAAGAAGGCGAGCGCGGCCACGATGGCGATCACGGCGATCACCACGGTGCCGAAGGTGAAGGTGTCCGTGCGCAGGGTGCCGGCGGCGGCGGGAATGTGTTTCTTGCCGGCGAGCAGGCCCGCGATGGCCACGGGGCCCACGATGGGGATGAAGCGGCTGAGAATGAGCACCAGGCCCGTGCTGATGTTCCACCACGGCGTGTTGTCGCCCAGTCCCTCGAAGCCGCTGCCGTTGTTGGCCGCGCTGCTGGTGTATTCGTACAGCATTTCGCTGAAGCCGTGCGCACCGGGGTTGTTCAGCCAGCCGTAGCCGGGGTTGGCGGTGATGCCGTAGGCGGCCAGCGCGGTGCCCGTGAGGATCACCAAGGGATGCAGCAGCGTCACCAGGATGGCGATCTTCATCTCGCGCGCCTCCACCTTCTTGCCGAAGAGCTCGGGCGTGCGGCCCACCATCAGGCCGCCGATGAAGACGGCCAGGATGATGAAGATGAAGATGTTGAGGATGCCCACGCCCACGCCGCCGTAAAAGGCGTTGGTCATCATGGCCAGCAGCTCGTTCATGCCGCTCAGGGGCATGGTGCTGTCGTGCATCGCGTTCACCGATCCGGTGCTGATCACCGTGGTCACGATGCTCCAGTAGCCGGAGGCGGCCGCGCCGATGCGCGTTTCCTTGCCTTCCATGGCACCGCCGGTGTTGTCCACGCCCATGGCGCCGATGGCCGGGTTGCCGTTCATTTCCATGATCACGTTGGGCACGGCCAGCGCCAGGAAACCTGCGGTCATCACGCCGAACACCATCCAGGCAAAGCGCTGTTTGCGCAGGTAGAAGCCCAGGGCGAAGACCATGGCCAGGGGGATCACCATCTGGCTCCACATCTCCACCATGTTGGTGAGGTAGGTGGGGTTCTCCAGCGGGTGCGCGCTGTTGGCGCCATAGAAGCCGCCGCCGTTGGTGCCCAAGTGCTTGATGGCCACGAACCCCGCCACCGGCCCGCGCGATACCTGCACGCTGTCGCCCTCCAGGGTCACCATGCTGTCCTTGCCCAGCGCGGTCTGCGGCATGCCCTCGAACATCAGCACGGTGCCCACCACCAGGCACAGCGGCAGCAGCACGCGGGTCATGCTCTTGAGGAAGTAGTCGTAGAAGTTGCCCAGCTTGGTGGCGCTTCGTTCACGCAAGGCGTTGAACACCATGGCGGCCGCGGCCATGCCGGTGGCGGCGCTCACGAACTGCAGGAACATCATGCCGAACACCTGGCTGAGGTAGGTGGCACCGGTTTCGCCGCTGTAGTGCTGCAAGTTGCAGTTCACCAGAAAGGAGATGGTGGTGTTGAAGGCCAGCTCGGCGCCCATGCTGGGATTGCCGTCGGGGTTCCAAGGCAGCCACCCCTGGTTCATCAGCAGCAGCATGGTCCAGAGGAACCACACCAGGTTGATGGTGAGCAGCGCGCGCAGGTGCTCCTGCCAGCCCATTTCGCGCCGGGCATCGATGCCTGCGATGCGGAAGATGAAGCGCTCCACGGGGCCCATCACGGGATCGAGCAGCGAGTGCTCGCCGCCGTAGACCTTGGCGATGTAGCGGCCCAGCGGTATGGCCAGGCCCACCGTGGCGGCGAACATGGCGATCACGCCCAGGAGTTCAGTGTTCGGCATGGATCAGAATTTTTCGGGTTTCAGCAGTACGTAGGCCATGTAGGCGAACAGCAGGATGGCGATGATGAGCAGGGTGATGAGCATGGGTCAGATCTTTTCGAACCAGTTGGTCATTTTGAAGAAGAGGCCGAAGCAGAGCAGGCCGGTGAGGGTGAGGAGCAGGGCGGTCATGGGATCTTGTGATGGCATGCGCCAAGCGAACCCGATGCCGACAATGGGCCCGAACACATGGAAAGCCCGTCCACCAAGGCGTTGGTGATTCCGAGCGACGGTGGGGCGCCGAAGGGCACCCTACCGAAATGGAAAGGTGTTTGCGGAAATGGAAGGGTGATCGAGCATGCACCGCTACCACTCCGGAGGTCAATCCGCGGGTCCGGTACTGACGTAGCCGATCGCTGACACCCGCGTTCTACTTTCGTGCGCTCATGATCTACACCTACCTGAAGCACGACCAGCAGCTCGAACGCATCGAGGGGCTTGATGCATTGGCACAGGCGACGCGAAATGAGGTGGTGTGGGTCGATCTGGTGGAACCCATCCCGGAGGAACGGGCTGCGGTGGAGACCTTCATCGGCAGTGCCCTGATGACGCCGAAGGACGCGGCGGAGATCGAGAGCAGCTCTCGGTACCACGAGGAGCCGAAGGAGATCCAGCTCAACGCCAACTTCATCAAGCCCGATGAGACCGGCTGGCACCTGGAGCCGGTGACCTTCGCACTGCGCGAGGAGGTGTTGGTCACCGTCCGGCGCACCACGTTGCGCTCCTTCGCCGAGGCGGAACGCCGCCGCCGCATGGGCCAGATCAACGATGCCACCGCGCATGGCATCTTCCTGAACATCTTCGACGCACGGATCGACCTGGATGCCGACATCACCGAGCAGCTCGGCCGCGAGATCGGCGCGATCAACAAGGAGATCAACGTGGACCGCACGGTGAGCAAGGCGCTGTTGTTGCGGATCGACCTGCTGCTGGAGAAGGCCATGAGCCTGCGTGAGAACATCGTGGACAAACAACGCACGCTTTCGGCTGTGCTCAAGAGCGAGCGTTTCCCCTCGGTGCATCGACCGGCCGTACGCACACTGTTGCGCGACATCACCTCGTTGCTGGAGCACATCTCATTCGGCTTCGAACGGCTGGAATTCCTACAGAACACCGCGCTGGGCCTGGTGAACATCGACCAGAACAAGGTGATCAAGATCTTCACCGTGGCCACCGTGGTCTTCATGCCGCCCACCTTGATCGCCAGCATCTACGGCATGAACTTCCGCCTGATGCCCGAACTCGAACAGCCATGGGGCTATCCCTTCGCCATCGCGCTCATGATGCTGAGCTCCGGAGGAACCCTGCTGTACTTCAAGCGCAAGGGCTGGTTGTGACGGACGACCACGGACATCGCTCGCGTTCTACAACTGGCGCAACCCGGTCCGTGCGTTCCGCCCTAATTGAGGTTGAGCCCGAAGACCAGCCCCAGCCAGGGCCTGCCCTCGTGGATCCAGGAGCCAGCGTTGTCGTCCAACAAATGATCACGGCCCACGGCGCAACCCACGGTGACCGATCCGATGGCCGAGATCAGGGCTGCTCCGTGGGAAAGGACCACTCCGGTGTACTCGGTCTGAAGAGTCTGTTGGGTGGTCCAAGGGGACATGGAGGTGCCGCCGAGTCCGAGGAAAAGGCCCATGCTCAGGCCTGTATGGGTCTCCTTCCGAGAGCGTCGGGCGTAGCCGATGTCCGGGTACCAGAGGTCGTAGCGGTCCACGCGGTACCCGACATACAACGAGCCGGAGAGATGCGTCTCCAACTGCGGGGGCTGGTCAGCGGCAGCCGGTCTGAACTTCACCAAGGTCGTGAGCAGGTCCACGTCCAGGCTGTGCTGGAGCAGGCGCAAGGGCGCAGGTGCATCCGAGGAGCTTACGATCGATGGATAGGAGCTTGAAGTCCGCATCGTGTCCGCACCGATCGGCCGAACACTGACCGTGTCATCGATCACCTGCACCATCGCCCGACCTTCCCGGGTGGAGTACACACCATCGCGAAGTCCTCGCTTGGCTGTGCCACAAGCCCCGAGGAGGAGCAACATACCGATCAGGAAGGGCAGTTTCGTTCGCATGCGGAAGGTTCAGATCCGGTATCGTCTCACCTTCGCATAGAGGGTCGTGAGCCCAATCCCCAACAACTCAGCCGCCAGGGTCTTGTTGCCCCCGGTGTGATGCAGCACCCGCCGGATGTGCTCTTGCTCCACGCTTTCGAGGTCGAACGCCTTTGTACGAGGTCCATCCATGGGCGCCGACTGGACCTCCAACGGCAGGGAGGCCATGTCGAGCAGCGGGCCATCGCACAGGATGCAGGCGCGTTCGATCATGTTGCGCAGTTCACGCACATGACCGGGCCAGGAATAGGCCATCAGCTTCTCCTTCACGTCCTCCTGCATCCCGGTGATCACTTTGCCCATCCGTGCGGCGAAGCGTTCGATGAAGATCTGTGCGAGCAATACGATGTCGCCACCGCGTTCGGCGAGGCCCGGCAGGCGGATGTTGAACGTGGACAGGCGGTAGAAGAGGTCCTGGCGAAAGCGGCCCGCCTGGATCTCTTGCTGCAGGTCGCGGTGCGTGGCCGCGATCACACGCACATCGGCCTTGAGCGGAGTGGTATCGCCGACACGCAGGTAATCTCCCGTCTCCAGCACCCGCAACAGCTTGGCCTGCAGGTCCACCGGCAACTCGCCGATCTCGTCCAGGAAGAGCGTACCACCCTTGGCACTCTCGATCAACCCCTTCTTGTCCTTCAGCGCACCGGTGAACGAACCCGCGACATGTCCGAAGAGTTCGCTCTCGAGCAGTTCACGGCTCAACGCACCACAGTTCACCGCCAGCATCGGCTTACGCTTCCGCCCGCTCGCGGCATGAATAGCACTGGCGAATACTTCCTTGCCCGTGCCAGTATCACCGGTAAGCAGCACTGTGGTCTCCATTGGTGCCACCTTCCGCGCCAGGGTGATGGTCTGTGTGATCGCGGTGGAGCGTCCCGTTATGCCGAGGAACGGGTCCCCTTCCGACGGTCCCGGCCCGCGGTGCCGCTCCCTCGCAAGCGCCAGTGCCTTCGCCACGGTGGGGATCAATTTGTCGTTGTCGTCCCCCTTCACCAGATACTGGAACGCTCCGTTGCGCATAGCGTCCACCGCATCGGGTATACTTCCGAATGCCGTGAACACGATCACCTCCGTATCGGGCTGTAGGCTCCTGATGGCCTTGGTCAGTTCCACCCCATTGGCATCCGGTAGCTTGACATCGCAGAGCACCACAGGGTACCGTATCGCCTTGATGCGTTGTAGGGCCTGGGCTCCGGTCTCTGCGGTAGCCACGTCATAGCCTTCACCCTCGAACAGCCGCTTGAGCATGTTCCGAAGTTGCGGCTCATCGTCGATGATCAACAGCTCGTCCGGGCTTCCCATGGCGCGAACATACCAGAGGCTTGCCGTTCGTGAAGCCCTGCCTCCTCAACCCGCCTTCATGCCGAGCACGTTGCCCACCGCGTCCATCTCCAGGAACGGGTTGTGCGCCACCTCCCACAGGTGCCCGTCGGGATCGGCGAAGTAGCCGCTGTAGCCGCCCCAGAACCCTTTCTGCGGCTCCTTGGCGATGGTGACATTGTGCTTCTTCAGGTGCGCGAAGAAGGCATCCACTTCTTCTACGGAGCGGAGGCATTGTGCCAAAGTGAAGCGCGATCCCTTCCCTTCCTCCTTCACCTGCGCATCCTCCAACAGTTCGTGCTGCGGAAAAAGCGAGAGGATCATGCCGTTGAGCTTGTACATGACGATGCCGCCGTTGTCCTGAAAGGATGTCCAGCCGAGCACCTCGTTGTAGAAGCGCTTGGACCGGTCGAGGTCCGTAACACCGAGCGTGATGAAGGAAAGACGGGGCTGCATGCACGCAAAGTACGCGCAAGCGATCGCTCAACGCCGCTCGCTGTCGAGGTGGGCCATCATCGGCGTGGGGTAGCGATCACCGGCCGCCGCCCCGGCGGGAACGGCTTGCTCGATCCGCTTCAAGTCATCCGCGTCGAACTCGATGGGGAGTGCGCCCAATGCTTCCTTCAGCCTGTCCCGCTTGCGCGCACCAACGAGCGGAACGATGTCCTGGCCGCGAGAAAGCACCCACGCGATGGCCACCTGCGCCACGGTGGCCTTCCGCTCAATGGCCACAGTACGCAGGGCGTCCACCAAGGCCAGGTTGTGCCGCAGGTTCTCCCCGGCGAAGCGCGGTGCGTACTTGCGGAAGTCGTTCGCAGGCAGATCCCGACCGGTGGTCCAATGGCCACTGATGAGCCCGCGCGAGAGCACACCGTATGCCGTGATCCCAATGCCGAGCTCGCGACAGGTGGGCAGGATGCGCTCTTCAATCCCGCGCGAGACCAGCGAATACTCGATCTGCAGATCGCTGATGGGATGCGTGGTCGCCGCGCGTCGGATGGTATCCTCTCCGGATTCCGAAAGTCCCACGTGGCGCACATAGCCCGCCTTGACCATCTCCGCGATGGCACCGACCGTCTCCTCGATCGGTACGTTGGGATCGGTGCGGCCCAGCCGATAGATGTCCACATGATCCGTTCCCAGCCGTCTCAAAGTATAGGCCAGTGAGTTCTTCACCGCCGCCGGGCGCCCATCGAAGCCGAGCCAGTTGCCGCCGGGATCGCGCAGTGCGCCGAACTTCACGCTGATCAGGGCCTTCGACCGGTCACGACCTTTCAGCGCTTCGCGGATAAGCAGTTCGTTGTGGCCCATGGCGTAGTAGTCGCCGGTATCGAGCAGGGTGATGCCCGCATCGAGCGCGGCGTGGATGGTGGCGATGCTCTCGGCATCATCGCCGGCGCCGTAGAGGTCGCTCATGCCCATGCATCCAAGGCCGATAGCGGAGCTGATGGGGCCGGTCCTGCCCAGTTGACGGGTCTTCATGGTCGTAGAGATGAGGGCACAAAGCTGAAGCGCACGCCGACGGCCGGCATGGTGAGAACTTCAGAATGTGTGCTCAGGCACTGTGGCGCATCGCCCGCTGTTCGCGGAACTGCTTCGGTGTGATCCCCTCGAACCGTTTGAAGAACTTGTTGAAGTTGCTCGGTTCCATGGTGAGCTGGCGGGCCACTTCAGCAGCCGACCCCTTCGAGCCGATCAGCAGTTCGCGCGCCACGTCCATCAACCGTTCCTCGTAGATGTCGCATGGCGAACGTCCCGTGACCTCTTGCAGCGTGTTGCTCAAGTGCGTCGGGTGAACGAAGAGCCGTTCAGCGAAATCCCGGATGCCCCACGCTCGATCGGCCGTACCGGCGCGGAACTCCGCCATGTGCAGGTCCAGCGCTTTCATGTAGGCGGCGCTCAGCTCTTGTGGCCGGGACGGCCTGCGGATCTTGCGGACGGGCATTCGATGTAAAGGTGTGCTCAACCGCCGTTCACCGGTGCGCTCCTTCACGCCTGCTTTGGCACGACCACCACCTTGAAATTGAACATGGGGTTCTGCATGGCCCCGTACAGGCGCACCCAGATGGGCAACAGCTGCTCGGTGCCGCGTGCGTTGGTGATGTCGCCCAGGTCGATCATCTCCTCCCCGGCCCAGCCGAAGGACGAGAGCAGCGATCGCACTTCGCCCTTGGCACCGGCATCATTGCCGCATAGGAAGATGTGGTGCGTATCCGGCAGCATGCGCGGCGCCACCATCAGGAAGCTGGTGAGCGTGTTGAGGCCCTTCACCACCTTCAGTTGCGGAAAGGCGCGCTGGATCTGTTCCCCGAGCGAATCGGTGTTGCATACCGAAAGGCTGGGCGGCATGCCCTTTGAAAAGTCCAGCGGGTTGGAAATGTCGAGCATCACCTTGCCGTTGAGGCGGCCTTCGCCTGCGAGCTTCAACGCCTGCAGGGCGCCGGTTCCGCTGGTGGCGTTCACCAGCAAGCTGCCGTGGGCCGCAGCCTCCGCGAAGGTGCCCAGTTGCACTTTGGGATGCGCGGCCAGCCACTCCTTCAGGGCCGGGCGGCCGTAGCCGTCCTGGCCTTCCCGCCCGAGGCTCTGCTTCACGTCGCGCGTGCCGAGCACCACCGTATGGCCCAGGCTGTCGAGCTTATCGGCGAGGACCTGCCCCACCACACCCGTTCCGAATACACCGATCTTCATGGTCGTTCGTGTTGGTTTCTTTTTCTTTGTCGCTGCAAAGGTGTCCGGCCTCTATACTTTCCACAAGTACTACCCATCCTGACAGTATCGAACATGGATGCCGGGTTCAGCGGCATGGACGGGCGGGATCACCAGCACAAGTTTTCAACACCATGGTCATCGACGGCAACGAATACCGCATCCGCTTGAACGGCCACGTGTACCACTGCGCCCTGGACGTGACCATGGAGCTGGTGGGCGGCAAGTGGAAGACCATCGTGCTGTGGTACCTGCGCAAGGACAAGAAGCGCTTCAGCGAGTTGCGCAAGTTGATCCCCGGCATCACCGAGAAGATGCTCTCCCTGCAACTGCGGCAGCTGGAGAAGGACGGCTTCGTGAGCCGCAAGGTCTACCCCGAAGTGCCGCCCCGTGTGGAGTATGCGCTCACCGCCCACGGCAGAACGCTCCTGCCCTTGCTGGAGGAGATCGCCGCGTGGGGCCGCATGATGGGCAAGAAATACGGCAGCGTGGAGAAGGTGGACCGGCCAGCGAAGAAGAAGGCGGCACGGAAGAACGTAAGCACTTAGCCTACCGTCCGAACTACCTTGGCAGGACCGAACGAACACCCATGTCCCGACACGTCACCGGCATCGGCGGATTCTTCTTCCGCGCCAACGATCACAAGGCCCTCGCCAAGTGGTACAACGACCACTTCGGCATCAACGACCAGGACAACGGCTGGATCTGGCAGCAGGATGCCGGCCCCACGGTGTTCTCGCCCTTCAAGCGCGACAGCGACTACTTCGATGCCAAGCAGCCCTTCATGTTGAACCTGCGCGTGCGAAACATCGATGGCCTGTTGAAGAGGCTCGAGGCCGCCGGGGTGCGCATCGACCCCAAGCGGCAGGATGAGGACTACGGCCGCTTTGCGTGGGTGTACGATCCGGAGGGGAACAAGATCGAGTTGTGGGAGCCGAAGTAGTGGGTTGCATCCGCTGAAACGCGATGCACCGCACCTGGCGCCGTACCTTAGCCTCATCATGAGGCTGCTGTATGTGAGCATCACCGATCCGAGCAAGGAAAAACTTGTCACGGACATCTTGCACGAGATCGAGGGCGTGGAAGTACGACGCACGCCCATCAAGGCGAAACAACCGGCACGGCGGTCCACCAGATCGCCCGCAGCCAAACGCGCCAAGGCCATCAAGCCGATGACGCCGAACGAGAAGAAGTTCGTGAAGGGGCTCACCCAGGCGTTCAAAGAGATGGATGAGCATATCGCTGGCAAGCGGAAGCTCAAGACGCTGAAAGAGGTGCTCGATGAGCTTTGAGGTCGTGCCGATCCCCGAGTTCGTGAAGGAACTCAAAGGACTCGCGAAGAAGTACCGCTCGTTGAAGATGGAGATGGACGCACTTGGTGATGAACTTGCCAAGCATCCGCACATGGGAACTCCCATCGGTAACGATTGCTACAAGATCCGCCTGGCCATCAAGTCCAAAGCCAAGGGGAAGTCCGGCGGTGCGCGCGTGATCACCTGTGTGGTTGCCGTGCGCGAGGAGGTGTACCTGCTTTCCATCTATGACAAGAGCGAACAGAGCACACTGACGGATAGGCGTATGAAAGAATTGCTCAAGCAGATCCAGCGATGAACATGGCCCCCAGGCGGCAGCACGAGGGCTACGGCCGCTTCGCGTGGGTGTATGACCCGGAGGGGAACAAGATCGAGCTGTGGGAGCCGAAGTAGCGGGTTGCGTATTTTCGGGGCATGAAGGAGATCATCTTCGTCGTGGAAGAGTCGCCGGAAGGCGGCTACCAAGCCCGGGCGCTGGGTCATTCCATCTTCACGGATGGCGATGATCTGGAGCAGCTGAAGGCGAACGTGAAGGATGCGGTGGCCACGCACTTCGATCCCGACCGGATGCCCAAGGTGATCCGCCTGCACATGGTGAAGGAGATCGTGATCGCCGCATGAGGATCCCGCGCGACCTTACGGGCAAAGACCTGATCAAGGCGCTGGTCAAGCTGGGGTATGAAGTGACAAGGCAGAGCGGAAGTCACATCCGTCTGTCCACTTCCCGCAATGGAACGCACCACATCACCATTCCGGACCACCGGCCCATCAAGGTCGGAACGCTTTCGGGCATCCTGGGCGATATCGCGGCGCACCATCAAATGACGCGCGAAGAGCTGTTGAACTTGCTCTTCTGAAGGCTGAGGTCCCCGAGCCATGCGCCTCCTCCGCTTCTCCATCAACGTCACGTTGGACGGCTGTTACGATCACACCGTGGGCATCCCGGACGAGGGCCTGCACCGCAATGCGGAAGCGTACATCGCCGGAACCGATGCCATGCTGCTGGGCCGGAAGACCTATCAGTTGATGGAGAGCGCCTGGCGCATGCCTCCGAGCGGGCAATGGCCGGACTGGATGCCACCGTGGATGCAGCCCTTCGCGAGGACGATGGATGCGGCGAAAAAATACCTTGTGTCCGGCACCGTGGACACCGCGGAGTGGAATACCGAAATGGTGCGGGGGGACCTGGCCACCTTCGTTCGGCACCTCAAACAACAGCCGGGCAAGGGCATCGGCGTGGGCGGGGTGCAACTGGCCATGGCCCTGACGGAACTGGGCCTCATTGACGAGTACCAGGTGGTGGTGCATCCGCGCATCGCCGGTCGTGGGCCCACCTTGTTCACGGGGCTTTCCAAGCTGGTTGACCTGAAACTCGTGGGCCGCGAGGAGTTCGGCTCGGGAGCCGTGGCGCTGCGGTACGAAGTGAAGCGATCGTAGCGGTCCAGTGGTTTGCGCACGGGTTGCCCCAACGAGCGACCGGCCGTGGCGTTCGACCTTCCCGGAAAATACGGTGATCTACGGATTCGGCGCACCGGTGAAACCTCTTCATTTGCCCGGTCGATACAAGGCCATAATCATATAAGCATGCACCCTCTGTACGCCTCCACTGCCCTGGCTGCCGCCCTCTTCATAAGCCATCCCTCCAGTCATGCCCAGTGGCAACCCGTAGGCATCCCCGCCTTCAGCACCAACATGGTGGACTACCCGGTGCTGGCCATCGGCACGGATGATCTGCCGTACGTGGCGTTCTCAGATTGGGCACATACCAGCAAGCTCACCGCGATGAAGTACAGCGGTAGCAGCTGGCAGATCCTGGGCAACGCGGGCTTTTCCGCAGGCGGCGTGATGGACCCGACGCTGGCGATCAACGCGGCGGGCACGCCATACGTGGCGTACCGCGACATGGCGAACAGCCAGAAGATCACCGTAATGAAGCTCTCCGGGAACAACTGGGAGGTGGTGGGCTCCACGGGCCCCTCCTCCGCTGGTGGTGCCAAGCCCAGCCTGGCCTTCGGACCTGGCGATGTGCCGTATGTGGCCTTCGCGGACAATAGCTTCTCCAACAACGTGACGGTCAAGAAGTTCGAAGGCGGAAGTTGGAACCCGGTCGGCGCAGAAGGCTATTCGCCCATTTACGCGGCCCAGATCGCGTTGGTGTTCAACAGCACCGGCGTTCCCTACGTGGCCTACCATGGCAACTCAGCCGGGTGCCAGGTGGACCGCTTCGTGAACGGGGCGTGGGAACTGGTGGGCAGCCTGGCCAACTTGTACAACGCCCGCATCGCCGACCTGTGCATCGCTTCGGATGATGTGCCCTACATCGCGTACCGTGACGTGGGCGATGACTTCCACGCGAAGGTGAAGAAGATGGACAACGGCGACTGGATCCAGGTGGGTACCGCGGTGTCTTCCGGTGATGAGGACCCGGACCAGGTCTCCATGGCCATGGACGGTTCGGGCAGCATCTACGTGGCCTATACCGACACGGACCTGGGCATGCGCACCACCGTGAAGAAGTACGCCAACGGCAGCTGGCAAACCCTGGGCAACGCCGGGTTCACTGCACCCATGACCAACTCGCTCAGCCTGGCCTTGGACCAATCGGGTACGCCGCACGTCGGCTTCAAGGATGCGGAGAACAACACCTTCAAGGCCACAGTGATGCGCTACGAGGACGGCACCAGCGGGATCGCCTCCGAAGGCTCCGCCATGTCCTCCATCCTGATGGCACCCAACCCGGCGCAGGACCGCACCGAACTTTGGGGCCTGCCCTCAGGCGCGGTGATCACCCTGTTCGATCTGTTGGGCAACCAGGTCGCCCTGTCCATACGGGCCTCCAACAGGGCCACGCTGGCCACAGGCCACCTCGCCGAAGGGCTGTACCTGGTGAAGGTACAAAGCCAAGGCCACAGCCGGAGCCTGCGGTTGGTGGTGCGGCGGTGAGCACCGCCATCGGCAAGAGCGAAGGCCCGTCTTCGTTCCAACCGGCGATCACTACCCGGCGCAAGTGTGGAGTCGGCTTCACTGGAAATTCCACCGCACTGCCGAGTGTCCTGCGTTTCGGTCAGCTCCCGGCGGGTTCCTGCGGTATTCATCAGTAGAAACACGTACTTTTTGGAGCTTCTTTCGATGCTGAAAGAAGAGATGCCCATGAATCGGCATCATCGGCACGAGCGCGGACGCTCGCGCCAGAGCAGGGGCGGTTCATTCAAAGGTTTGACACTGGCCCGCATGCATAGGTCGGAACCTACATTGGGGATCGAGGAGTACGCCACAATGATGGAAGAGACCCTGAGGGAATTGCTGACGATACGCCAGAGGACGGGCGCGTCGAGTTCAAGGACGCAACGTCCAATTTCCCCTTCGAGAAGTTGGTAGACCATCTCGTTGCTCCTGGCAATGAGGATGGCGGTTATGTCGTGCTTGGCGCCACGGAGAAGCATCCCCGCAGGGTCGTCGGTAACTCAGGCGCACCAAGAACCCGAACGCACTGTTGCCGGTATCCATGACCGGTTGCACATCAAGATACGCCATTCTGAGTTCATCCTGCCCGAGGGTCAGGTCCTTGAGTTCCAAGCACCGAGCAGACCACGAGACCACTGGTACGATCATGGCGGGAGAATTCTGATGTGTGCAGGAGGGCGCTTGGTGACCATGTCTTCCGACCGCCTGAAAGAGATATGACTGATACGGTGGAGAAGAAACGGTCGATCATGGGTGACAGGATGCGAAAGTGAGAGCGCTATCCCCCGCACCCTCTCGTTTTCGCACCATTCGCCAGGATCAGTGTGGAAAGGCCGGGATCCGTATCCTCATCACCGGCTCATTAACAAGCCTACAGCCGACCCTCAACTTCTTTCCATCCACGATCGTTGAAAATTATCGCGATCATCCGCAAAGGCCATCCATCGTGGCATAGTTGAAAAAGGCGTGGAGATCTCCTGACCGCACCTGACAAAGGTCACTTTTGACGGGCCGCGTGCCGGAGAGTTTTGCCCGTCACAGTTCTACCCACCGATGACCGAAAGATCCGAAACGGGCCTGCTCCAACAAGCCATCGCCACCCGTATGCACCCTGCCTTCCACGACCGGACTGACGTACACCATGAATCGCTGCGCTACTTCCAGGACGATGAGCTCGCTGCAACAACGTGGGTGAACAAATACGCGCTGCGGGACCAGCACGGAAGGTTCGTCGAGAAGAGCCCGGCTGACATGCATCAACGGTTGGCCCGGGAGTTCGCCCGGATAGAACGGAAGTATCACCCCGTATCCGCCGAACGCAAGGCCCTGCTCTCCGAATACGGGCGCCAGCGCGCCGCATTGGATGAGGCCCGCATCTTCGACCTCTTCGACGGGTTCCGCCAGGTGGTGCCACAAGGTAGTGTGATGGCCTCCCTGGGTGACCCCTATCGCCTGGCCTCGTTGAGCAATTGCGTGGTGGTACCCTCGCCTCTGGACAGCTACGGCGGCATCTTCCGTGTGGACCAGCAACTGGCCCAGCTCTTCAAACGGCGCTGCGGTGTGGGTTTCGACCTGAGCACCCTGCGGCCCGAAGGCGCCGATGTGAGCAATGCGGCCCGTACCAGCACTGGCGCGGTGAGTTTCATGGAGCGCTTCAGCAACACCACCCGCGAAGTGGCGCAAAAAGGTCGGCGTGGTGCGTTGATGCTCACCATGGACATTGCCCACCCGGACGTGGAGAAGTTCATCACCATCAAGCAGGACCTCACCCGCGTGACCGGCGCCAATGTGAGCGTACGCGTGAGCGATGAGTTCCTGCGTGCGGTGGACCAGGGTACGGTGTTCACACAACGTTGGCCCATCGATGCGAAAGAACCCACCATGACCCGCGAGGTGGATGCTCGTGCGCTCTGGAACACCCTCGTGGACTGTGCGCACCGTACGGCCGAACCCGGTGTGATCTTCTGGGACCGCCAGCACCATTACAGCACCAGCAGCGTGTATCCGGGTTTCCGCAATGCGAGCACCAACCCGTGCAGCGAGATCGCCATGCAGGGCGGCGACAGTTGCCGCCTGATCGCCATCAACCTCTACGGCTTCGTGACCGATGCCTTCACGCCCACGGCGCGATTCGACCATGAGAAATTCGCTCAGGTCACTTACGAAGCACAACGCCTCATGGATGATCTGGTGGACCTGGAGTTGGAGGCCGTAGAGAAGATCCTGGAGAAAGTGGAGAACGATCCGGAGCCGGACGCGATCAAACGGGTGGAGCGGGAGACGTGGGAGTTGCTGCGCGATACGGGCCGTAAGGGCCGTCGCACGGGGCTGGGCTTCACCGGCCTGGCCGATGCATTGGCGGGGCTCAACCTGAAATACGACAGCGATGCCGCGTTGATCGCCACCGAGGAGATCATGCGAACGAAATGCCGTGCTGAATTTGACAGCAGCATCGACATGTCCATCGAACGTGGCAGTTTCTCAGGCTTCGATCCGGCGATCGAGCGCACCTCGGAATTCACCGCCATGCTGGAGCAGGAACTGCCCGAAGTGCATGCACGCATGATGAAACATGGTCGTCGCAACATCAGCCTGAGCACCGTGGCACCCACCGGCACCCTCAGCCTGCTCACGCGCACCAGCAGCGGGATCGAGCCGGTGTACATGCTCGGGTACACACGCCGTCGCAAGGTGGTACCCGGCGACAGGAAGGCGAAGGTGAGCTTCACCGACGAGCTCGGTGACCAGTGGGAGGAGTTCACCGTTCACCATCCCCGCGTGGTGGACTGGATGCAGGCTTCGGGGAAGGCCGACAGCAGCGAAAGTCCGTACGCCGGGGCCACCGCCAACGATATCGACTGGCACAAGCGCGTACGCCTGCAGGCCGTCGTGCAGAAATACACCACCCACTCCATCAGCAGCACGATCAACCTGCCATCCACCGCCACGGCGGAAGAGGTTGGGGGCATCTACCTCGAAGCATGGAAGGAGGGGTTGAAAGGCATCACCGTGTACCGCGACGGGAGCCGCAGCGGTGTGCTCGTGGCCGAGAAGAAGGAAACCCCGGCCGAAGCGCATACGCATGTATCACGTCCAGAGCGGCTGGAGGCCGATGTGCTGCGCTTCCACAACGACACCGAGCCCTGGATCGCGGTTGTTGGTACGCTTAACGGTCAGCCCTACGAGATCTTCACCGGCAAGGCCAACGGTGGATTCGAGCTGCCCAAGTGGGTGAGCAAGGGCTGGGTGGTGAAACGCAAGGACCAAAAGCGCGGAAAGAACATCTACGACCTGGAGTACGCCGATGCGGACGACTACCACGTGACGGTACAGGGCCTGAGCCGCACCTTCAACCCCGAGTTCTGGAACTACGCGATCCTGATCAGCGGCATGTTACGTCAAGGTATGCCGGTGCCACAGGTGGTGGATGTGGTGGCGAACCTGAACCTGTACGACGCCACCCTGAACACCTGGAAGAACGGCGTAGTGCGGGCGCTGCAACGCTATATCGCCGACGGTACCAAGGCCGCAGGTCGCAAGTGCGCCGATTGTGGTGATGCCGACGGCGTGTACTACGAGGAAGGCTGCCTGAAGTGCAAGAGCTGCGGAGCGAGCAAGTGCGGGTAGTGGGCTGGCCCACGCAGTGCGCACGTGGGTGGCGATCGGTACAGGATCGGGGGGTAACCTTCCCAGTGGCCTGCCGCATCCTTCGGGAATGGGCAGCAACGCGTGTGGATACGGCGGGGCTGTTCATGCCTGGTCGGGCCATCGGTGGAATTATACTGGTATGACGCACGTTCTGAATGTGAGGACTTGCCTCTTCCGGTCAATTCATTGATCGAACCTCGAACCCAGCCTCATTTCCTGTCGATCGTCATGTTCGGCCATCGTCCCGCTCATCACCTTCGTCATCCTTGACGACCGATCCGTGTTCTACGCGACGAGCAACCCACCCACCAAAGCCCCAGCGGGCGACCTGATCGAGGCCATTCAGGACCTGAAACAGGCCAAGAACGCCGTGATCCTGGCACACTACTACCAGACGCCGGAGATCCAGATGCTGGCCGACCATGTGGGCGACAGCCTGGCGCTGGCACAGGCGGCGGAGCGCGAAGGATCCGACATCATCCTGTTCTGCGGTGTGCACTTCATGGCCGAGACGGCCAAGATCCTCAATCCCACGCGCAAGGTGTTGGTGCCCGACATGGCAGCGGGCTGTTCCCTGGCCGATTCCGCCCCGGCGGACAAGTTCCGCGCCTTCCGCGAAGCACATCCGGATCACACCGTGGTGAGCTATATCAACTGCAGCGCCGAGGTGAAGGCCATGAGCGACATCATCTGCACCAGCAGCAATGCGGTGCGGGTGGTGAACAGCATCCCGGCGGGCAAGCCGATCATCTTCGCACCGGATAAGCACTTGGGCGCCTATGTGCAACGTGTTACCGGTCGTCCACTCGTGTTATGGGACGGCGTGTGCGAGGTGCATGTGGACATCAGTGCCGACAAGCTGAAGCTCCTGCTGGGCAAACATGCCGATGCGAAGCTGGTGGCGCACCCTGAATGTCCGGAGCACATCCTGGCCATGGCCGACCACGTGGGATCCACCTCCTCGTTGCTCCGTTTTGTACAGGATGATCCGGGCGACACCTTCATCGTGGCCACCGAGGCAGGTATCCTGCACAACATGCGCAAAGCTGTTCCGCACAAGCAGCTGATCGCCGCCCCAGCCAACGCCAATAACACCTGCGCATGCAGCGAGTGCCCCTATATGAAGTTGAACACATTGGAAAAGGTGTACACCGCACTGCGTGATGAGCGGCCGGAGATCCACTTGGACGAAGACCTACGGGTACGTGCCCACCGCTCCTTGCGCCGCATGCTCGAACTGGGATGATGGAAAGCAGGCAAAGCAGGCAAGGGGGGCAAAGGAGGAGGGTTGAGCCTTATTGCCCATACAGGTGCCCACCGGCAGCCCCTTCTTCTCCTCCATCCCCACCATCGCCTTCCCTATACGTGCAACACACACATGGACGCCCAGCTTGATGCCATCGTGGTGGGCGGCGGCATTGCCGGAATGGTGTACGCCACCCAATTGGTGGATCTTGCCCAAGGGCGACCTGTTCGGGTGCGTGTCCTTTCGAAGGCGCCCGTTCAGGTGAGCAGTTCGTTCGCAGCGCAGGGCGGGGTAGCGGCCGTAATGCGCACCGAGGATTCGGTCGAACAGCATGTGCGCGACACGCTCACCGTTGGTGCGGGTCGCAACGATCCGGCAGTGGTTCGGCTGGTGGTGAGCGAAGGTCCCGCGCTGATCCGCGGCCTGATCGGCATAGGTGCCCGGTTCGATGCGAACGCGGATGGCGAACTGGACCTGGCTCGCGAGGGTGGGCATAGCGCAGCACGCGTGGTACACCACCGCGACCGCACGGGTGAGGAGATCGTACGTGTGCTCCACCAGCGCATGACCAACACGCCGGGCATCGAGGTGATGGACGGTCAGCGGGCGATCGACCTACTGGTGGATGGCGAAGGGGATCAGCGCCGATGCATCGGTGTGCGTGCGGTGGACATGCGGACCGGTGAGGTGGTGGATCACTTTGCAACGCACGTGATCCTGGCAACAGGAGGGGCGGGGAATCTGTACGAGCACACCACTAATCCACCCACGGCAACGGGAGACGGTATCGCCATGGCCATCCGAGCCGATGTCCCGGTACGCGACATGGCCTTCGTGCAGTTCCATCCCACGGCACTATATGCCAAGAAGAGCGGTAGAGTGAGTCTGATCAGCGAGGCGGTACGCGGCGCCGGCGCCCGATTGCGCGGCGCGGATAAACGCCCGCTGATGACCGGTCTGCACCCGATGGGCGACCTCGCCCCACGCAACATCGTGGCCCGCGCCATCCACCACGAGATGCAGCAACACGCCATGCCGCATGTGTGGCTGGATGCCTCTCCGATCGGGAGTCATCGGTTCGCGGCCGAATTCCCGGGGATCGCACGCGATTGTGCGGCCATCGGCCTGGTGCCCGGCAGGGACCTGCTGCCGGTGATGCCCGCTGCACACTACCTATGCGGCGGCGTGCGCACCGATGATCGCGGTCGCACCGCACTCGCTGGGCTTTACGCCCTCGGCGAATGCGCATCGAGCGGCTTGCACGGTGCGGACCGTCTCGCGTCGAACTCCCTGCTCGAGGCACTGGTGATCCCCAAAAGGGCAGCGCAGGCCACACTCTGCGAAGGGTTGATGGCCGTGCCGGTACCGTCGCGGATCCAGCGGACCAACCAACTCGCATCCCGCACCTTGGAGCTCATCCCTCGTGCTATGGCGACCCTCACCCATACCATGACCATGCACGTGTCCATAGTACGCACCGAGGAGGGCTTGCATCAAGCCCTCCGGGAGATCAACCACCTCGACCGTCAGGTCCGTGCTTCCTGGCAGCGACGCCGGTGGTCCGCTGACATGATGGACCTGCGGGACCTGCTCACCGTGGCCCGTAGTGTGACCGCATCGGCGTTGGCAGAGCCGGATAGCATCGGAGCACATTTCATCCTACACGGCATACGATCGGCCTGAGCATCCCATCGGAACCGATGGGACGATCAAGGTTGGATCAGCTCGTCCCATCCCGCTGAAACCTGACCAACATCAGGATGGGACCTTCGATCAGTCAAGATCTTCGCCCGATGAGCGCCGCAACCGGGTCGAAACCAAGCCCGCACACCTTCCATATACCTGTGATGGGGCTGGGCTACACGATCGACACCCCGTTGAAGGTGGCGCATCTGGGCATTTCGTCGGTGGTCTCCATCATCGAGGATGAGCTCGTGGAACGCATGCGGGAGCACCATGCCGTGCAGAACCAATTGCCGTACGAGGCCATCCCCAAGCCTTCGCACGACCATAGGGCCAGGCGTGTCACCGCCTACCTGGATCTGCTCGCTCAGTTGGTGGACCGCAACACACAGCGTGTAAGAAGCGCCCCGTTCCGGTCCGGCTCTGAAAGTTCCCTGTATTTCGAGCTACTGCCAACAGGCTCTCCCCTGCAGGAGTTTTACCAGCAGGTGCAGGCCATGCCGCCGGGGGTGGCACGCGACATGGCCGAGGATCAGCTCCGGGGGCTCATCGTGCCCGGCGCGATCGACGTGAACATCATGGCCAAGATCGATCCGGTCAACTACGACAAGGAGGGCCGGGCATTACCCGATGAATTCTGCGATGCCATGGCCGCGTTCAGAGGCTTCGCGAACAGCAAACTCCATTCCTCCATCGTGCTCAGCGCTGGGTACAACCCCAGGCTCTATGCCTACATCCCACGGTTCCCGGACTTCCTGCCGGATGCAGAAGGGGTGCTTCGCAAGCGGATCATCCTCAAGGTGAGCGACCTGCGGTCGGCGCAGGTACAGGGACGTTTGCTGGCGAAGAAGGGCGTGTGGGTATCGGAGTTCCGGATCGAGTCGGGGTTGAACTGCGGGGGCCATGCCTTCGCTACCGACGGCCTGCTGATGGGTCCGATCCTGAAGGAGATCGCGGATCACCGGGCCGCCCTGGTCGAAGAGCTTTATGCGACGTGCAACCAGGCATTGGAGGCAATGGCCCGCCCGACATTCCCGACCCGCCCTTCGCAACGCATCACCGCGCAAGGAGGGATCGGCACGGCGGCCGAGGATCGTTTTCTGCTCCAGCACTACGGCATGGACAGCACCGGATGGGGCAGTCCTTTCCTACTGGTCCCCGAAGCCACGAACGTGGACGACAGCACGCTGGAGCAACTCACACGCGCCCGGCCCGAGGACTTCTTCCTGAGCGGTGCCTCCCCGCTGGGTGTCCCGTTCCACAACTTCCGCCGGAGCAGTTCGGAGCAGCAACGCCGGTCCCGCATTGCCAAAGGCAGGCCCGGAAGCCCCTGTTACAAGGAGTTCCTCAGCAGCAACACGGAATTCACCGAACGCCCGATCTGCACGGCCTCCCGGCAGTACCAGCACCTCAAACTGGCCCAGTTGCGGGCCACGATCCAGGACCCGGTGGTCCTGGCCCGTGAGGAGAAAGTGGTGACCGACAAGGATTGTCTGTGTGAAGGCTTGGGTGCGGGAGTCTTGTTGAAGGGCGGTATGACACCTGCGCACAAACTCACGGCCGTGACCATTTGCCCCGGCCCGAACACCGCGTACTTCAACCAGGTGGTCTCCCTTCGTAGCATGGTGGACCACATCTATGGCCGCAAGGACTTGCTGAACGGGGTGGTACGGCCCCACATGTTCATCAAGGAGCTGGGGCTCTACGTGCAGCACCTCAAACAGGAGTTGGAACGCGCATCCTCGGACCTGAGCGTGAAGCAACAGCGCCGACTGAACACCTTCAAGCACAACCTGCTGGACGGTATCCAGTACTATGCCGCGCTGTTACAGAACGTGTACACGGAAGCCACACAGGATGCCGACCGGTTCCGCCGATCGCTGGAGGAGCATGCCCGTGAAGTGCAGGCCCTCCTCCTACCCGAAGCACAACCTACGTCGTAAGACGAACCTTATCCCGCATTGGTACGATCGTTCACAACTTCAACAGCGAAGTACCACCGTTTTTCACCGTTCCACTTTAGTTGACCGAAAAGCACTCGACCCGTCGCGCTCACCGGAACTTGTGATCGCACTGATCCAAGTGTATCCGCAGGCTGTCCAACTGCTCCGTCGCGGCCTGGCCCGGTATCCGCTTGATCATTTCCATCGGAGGGAACTGGTGATCGTGCCGGGTCTCATGGACCTTGCCATCCATCGTACAGCGCTCAAGGATCAACGCCATGTGCGCATCGAGCGGATCGCGCACGTCCACCCCGCTCAGGCCGTTCGCCTGGGCGATCATGCCAAGCACACCCGCGGTGGTCTCCACATGAGCCTTCCAACGGGCGGGGTCGATCGTGGTGGAAGGGTGCTCGGCTGGCTGATCGGCGACCATGGACCCCTCTGGGGCGGACGGTCCACAGGACACACGCGTGCCACAGGTGAAGGAAATGCCCAACAGGAGCACCTTGGAATTCATACGGCAACGGAGGTCCCTGCACGGCCCGATAATTCCTGACACTCGTCAGCTTTGCTCCATGCGTTCCCCCGGACCTTCGCGCACCCTGAACGCCACGATGCGAGTAGGGAATAAAGACATGGAACAACGGAAGATCTCCTGGGCCGAACCGTACAAGATCAAAATGGTGGAGCTGATCGCCATGACCACGCGTGAACAGCGCGAGGCCGCATTGGTGGAAGCCGGCTACAACACCTTTCTGCTACCTTCCGAGAAGGTGTACATCGACCTGCTCACCGACAGTGGCACCAGCGCCATGAGCGACCGCCAATGGGCCGGCATGATGATGGGCGATGAAGCATACGCCGGCAGCCGCAACTTCTACCACCTGGAGAAGGCGATCCAGGACACCTACGGTTACAAGTACATCGTGCCCACCCACCAGGGCCGCGGGGCGGAGAACATCCTCTCGCAGATCATGATCAAGAAGGGGCAGTTCGTGCCGGGCAACATGTATTTCACCACCACACGCCTGCACCAGGAGCTGGCCGGTGGCACCTTCGTGGACATCATCATCGACGAGGCTCACGACCCCAACAACACTTTCGCTTTCAAGGGCAACGTGGACCTGAACAAACTGCAGGTCCTGATCGACAAGCACGGGGCCGACAAGATCGCCTACGTGAGCATCGCCACCACGGTGAACATGGCCGGCGGACAACCCGTCTCCATGGCCAACCTGAAGGAGTTGCGCGCCCTGTGCACCAAGCATGGCATAAGCATCATCCACGACATGACGCGTGTGGCCGAGAACGCCTACATGATCCAGCAACTGGAGCCCGGTCATGCCGACCGAAGTGTGCAGGACATCGTGAAGGAGATCTGCTCGCTCACCGACGGCGCCACCATGAGCGCCAAGAAGGATGCTCTGGTGAACATCGGCGGCTTCCTGGCGGTGAACGACTGGGACGTGTTCGAGGAGGCCCGCAACATGGTGGTGGTGTACGAAGGCCTGCATACCTACGGCGGCCTGGCCGGTCGCGATATGGAAGCCATGGCCATCGGCATCGGCGAAAGCGTGCAGGAGGACCACATCCGCGCCCGCGTGGGCCAGGTGTTCTACCTGGGCAAGAAATTGCTGGATGCCGGCATCCCCATCGTGAAGCCCGTGGGCACCCACGGCGTGTTCCTGGACGCAAAGGCCTTCCTGCCCCATTTGAAACAAACCGCCTTCCCGGCCCAGGTGCTCGCCGCAGAACTATACCTGGAAAGCGGTGTACGCGCCATGGAGCGCGGTATCGTGAGCGCCGGCCGCAACAAGGACACCGGCGACCATTATTACCCCGAGCTGGAGCTGGTGCGCCTCACCATCCCCCGCCGTGCCTACACCCAGGCCCACATGGATGTGGTAGCCGAGAGCGTGGAACGGGTTTACGAGCGCCGCAAGTCCATCACCGGCCTGAAGATGGTGTACGAGCCGAAGTACCTACGCTTCTTTCAAGCACGGTTCGAGCGGCTGCCCGCTTGAATCGCAATGGAACATTCCTCACCGCGATCATGGTCGCCACGGTGATGCACATCACAACCAGCGCGGAGGCACCTGCCCAACTTGCACCCCGAACAAACCCCGGAAAAGATGAAACATGAAGTGGAGGCCATGTGGATGCAAGGCATGCAGTTCAACGCGCTCGTGCAAGGACACACCGTGGTGATGGACGCCCCCGAGCGCGTGGGCGGGCAGGATCAAGGCCCCATCCCCAAGCCGTTCGTGCTCTCCGCCTTGGCTGGCTGTACCGGTATGGACGTGATCGGCCTGCTGCGCAAGGAGGGCAGGAAACCCACGTCCTTCGACCTGCGGATCAGCGGTGAGCTTTCCAAGAGTGCGCCCATGGTCTATGTGGGCGTACACGTGGTGTACGACGTGAAGGGCGACCCCGCTGATGAACAGGCCGTGCTCAACGTGGTGTCCCGTTCGCAGAATGAGATCTGCGGCGTGAGCGCCATGCTCAAGTGCAGCATGCCCGTGACGTGGGAATTGATCTACAACGGACAACTGGTTCCGATCACACGAACAGAGACCACCACACCGGCCTGAATCCGGCAAAGGCATGACAAGGATGGCGGGCATTCCAATAGGATCCAGGGAAACGACCAACGTATGAAACACCGCACCATCATCGAGCCCTTCCGCATCAAGAGCGTCGAGCCCATCGGCCTTAGCACGGAAGCGGAGCGCGTGGAACAATTGAGGACCGCGCACTACAATCCGTTCCTATTGCGATCGCGCGATGTGATCATCGACCTGATGACCGACAGCGGCACCAGTGCGATGAGCGCGCATCAATGGGCAGGGGTGATGGAAGGGGACGAAGCGTATGCCGGATCACGCTCATGGGAGCGGATGGAGGAGGCCATCCAGGAGCTCACCGGGATGCAGCATGTGCTCCCCACCCACCAAGGCCGCGCCGCGGAGCGCATCATCTACGGGCACCTCGGTGGCCCGGGGAAGGTCTTCATCAGCAACACACACTTCGACACCACGCGGGCCAACATCGAATTCACTGGCGCCACGGCGATCGACATCCCCATTGCGGAGGGTCGGGACCCGGACCTTCAACATCCATTCAAGGGCAACATCGACCTGGGTGCGCTCGACGCACTGCTGAAGAAGCACAAGGGTAGCGTGGGAGCGGTGATCCTCACCGTGACCAACAACAGCGGCGGCGGGCAACCCGTGAGCATGGCCAATGCGGAAGGCGCTTCGGCCCTCTGTCGCCACCACGGGGCACCATTCTTCCTGGATTGCTGCCGGATCGCGGAGAACAGTTGGTTCGTGCAACATCGCGAAGAAGGCATGGAAGGCCTCTCCTACCGGCAGATCGCACAACGGATGTTCGCCCTTGCTGATGGTGCGGTAATGAGCGCGAAAAAGGATGCCCTGGTGAATATGGGCGGCTTCCTCACCCTCCGCGATGAGGCACTGGCCGAAGCATGCACCAACCTGCTGATCATCACCGAAGGGTTCACCACGTACGGTGGTCTTAGCGGTCGCGACATGGAGGCCATCGCGATCGGCCTGGAGGAGGTGTTCGATCCGTACTACCTCGATTACCGCATCCGCAGTACCACGTTCCTCGGCGAGAAATTGCACGAGGTGGGCGTACCGCTCATGAGGCCCATCGGTGGCCATGCGGTGTACATCGATTCCAAGCGGCTCTACCCACACATCCCGCCGCACGAATACCCCGGCCAGGCGTTGGTGTGCGAGTTGTACAAGCTCGCAGGTATCCGCAGCGTGGAGATCGGATCGGTCATGTTCGGCACCTATGCGCCGGACGGCTCCTTGGTCCCATCCGCCATGGAACTGGTGCGCTTGGCCATTCCACGCCGGGTGTACACCCAGAGCCACATCGAATACGTGGCGGAGACCTTCGAGGAGATCATGCGCACACGCGATCGGGCGAAAGGCTTCCGCATCGTGAAGGAGCCCAGATTCCTGCGGCATTTCACGGCGCATTTCGAGCCACTGCCATGAGCACCACACGGCGGGTGCGTGTCACCAAACGCACCACCCTGGAGATCGCACACGCATTACGCGATCACGATGGTCTTTGCCGACACATCCACGGACATTCATACGTACTTGATGTGACCATTGCCGGCGAACCGCTCGAGGATCCGGGCGGCCCCGCCGATGGCATGGTGATCGACTTCGCAAGGTTGAAGGGGATCATACACCGCTGCGTGGTGGAACACTATGATCATGCCCTGGTACTGCATGAGCAGGATCGGGGAGCGATGAATACGGATCATCCGCTCTTCGCGCGCACGCGATTCACATCCTGGCCTCCCACCTGCGAGAACCTGTTGCTGGACATGGTGGCACGCATCAATGCGCACATGCCCAGGAATGCACGACTCAGCCATGTCCGCCTGCAAGAGACGGCAACCAGTTGGGCGGAGTGGGATGCGTCCGGTAGTACCACGACCACCCCGCACGATCGGGAAAGTTGACCCCAACACCTCCGCGAGGTTGATGGCGGTGGGTCCACGATCACATGCATCTTCCGGTCACACGGACCAGGCTGAACACTCCTCCACACATTCCCGTTCTCACATTCCGGATAGCCCCTCCGCGCCTACTCCGTTCCCGCCCGCACGAACGTCTTTCTCCCCTTTATGCCTGCCGCAGTCACTTCCAGCACATACAGACCGCCCGGCATACCATCGGTGCGCAGCTCAAACTCGCGTGCGCGTGTTGCGAGAACGATGTTGTTGATCGTTCTGCCCGCGAGATCCAGCACCTTGATCCCCTCCATGGCGTGCGAACTGGTGATCCGCAGCACCGCACCGGCGGGATTCGGCGCGAGGCCGATGTGGACCGCTCCCGCCAATTCCTCGATGCCCACGTTCACGAGCTCCACCGAAGCGGTGTCTTCGCAGGTGCCGCGCTCCGCAGTGAGCAGTACGGTGAATGGTCCGTTCGTGGCGTAGGTATGGACGGGGTTCTGATCGGTGGACGTGTTGCCATCTCCAAAATCCCAGTGCCAGGCGGTCGCGTTCACCGAAAGGTCCGTGAAACTGAAGGTGTAGGGTGCTTGCGGCGTTGCGGAGAAGTCAGCGGTGGGGTAGATCTCCGGGTTTTCGCTGAGGGTGAGGGTCATGATGCCCTTCGACCCGACCACCGACGGATGGCAACCGATGCTGTACGGAAGCTGGGATCCGATCTCCGGGGGATAGGAGCCCGTCATGGCATAGTCGCCATTGGGGCAGGTGGTGATGCTGTTGAACTCCGCACTCGCAACGGCATCGGAGGACTTGTACCATTGCACGTTTCCCGCGGGATCCAGCTTGGCCACATAGGGGACGCTGACCGCCAAGCCGTTCGTCAGCAAGGGATGGTTCCCCAGCAAGCCGGACCCGCTCGAGATCCCGCAGATCAACGCCTCTTGCTGTGCATTGATGGCGATATCGCTGGGATCGGCACCCCAGGTCGCGAGGCAGCCCACGGCCCATTGCGGCGTGCCGGCGGCGTCATACTTCAACCAGGCCGTGTAGGGGGTCAACGAGGGCCCGTTGGAGAGCTGGTCACCACCGAAGATGAGGGTGTCGCCCTCGGAGTACAGCCCCAGGTACACCTCCCCGGCATCGTTCACCGCCACCTTCGGGGTCAGCTCCTGGTAGGTGGAACTGCTGTCGAGCGTTCGCACCCACAGGGCCGATCCGCTGGTGTCCATGCTGATCACGCAGAGCTCATCGCAGTATCCCGCAGCGGAAAACTTCAGCAAGAGCGTGTCGAACATGGTGCTTCCTCCCACGGAGTTCTCGTATCCCGCCAGTACGAGGTGGCCGTTGTTGCCCACCATCATGCTCGCGCGTCCACCCTGCGGACCGACGTTGCTGAAGTAGAGGTGGTCGTTGGAGGCGGTGCGGTTCCAGAGCACGTTGAGGGCGGTGTCGCGCTTTTCAACGATGTTGGCATACGCCAGATATACGGCGCTGCCTTGCGCATCGGCGATGATCTCGCGCAAATGGCTGAAGTAGCGCAGGAAGTTCCCCGCCGTGTCGAACTGGATGACCTGGTGGTCGAACGGGGCGTCATACGTGGTGTCGCTCATCATCGTGGTGCCCTGCACGGTACACTCGGCGTAGAGATGCCCGTATCCATCGACGGCGAGTTCAGAGGACCAATCAAGTATGGGGCTGCCGATCACCGTGCCCCACACAAGGTCCCCTTGCGGGTCGTACTTCATCAGCAGGATATCGTCCGTGCCATACTGGTTGGTGAACGTATCGCTCTGGATGATGAGCTCGGCCGAGATGCTGCCCAGCGCATACACATGGCCGGCATCGTCGGTGGCGATGCCCGTGCCCCCGTCCCATTGTGTGGTGCAGTAGGCATAGTCCACCCATTCCACGCGCTGGGCGCCGGAGGTGAACGAGGCGAGAAGGGCGGTGCCGAGGAGGATGAATTTTTTCATGGGGTGCAGGTTGAAGCGATCACTCGTTGCCATCATGACCCGGGCACGGCAGGTCCCGCCTTCACTTTCGCGGTGGTCCCGAAAACATGGTCCCACAACCGCGTGGAAACGCCATAGCAGGAATAGGGGTCCACGTAGTGATGCACGAAGTGGTGCTGCCAGAGCTTCTTCCAGGGGCCGTAGCGCGGCGTCTTGTACCGGTGCTGGGCGTAGTGCATGGTGATGTAGGTGAGGTAGCCCAGCATGAAGCCGGGGAAGAACACGAAGACGTAGGTGGGGCTCACCAGCCAGAAGAGCAGGAAGAACAGGCCCGAGAAGAGCAGGCCCGGAACGGGAGGCATCGCGAGCCGCCGCGGATCCACCGGGTGCTGGTGGTGGATGCCGTGCGCATTGTGCTGGATCCTGTACAGCGGCCTCGAGTTGGTCTCGGTGTGGTACAGGAAGCGGTGGACGTTGTACTCGGCGAACGACCAGAAGAGGCAGCCCGAGAAAGCGACGATGACCGCCGTCCACCAAACGATGTCGAGCGAGACGATGCCGTAGGTGAACAGCGCTCCACTGATGAGCAGATGCATCACGATCGGCGGCTCGATGCGGCTGCGCGTGAGGGACTCCATCAACCGGTTGCCGAACAGGCGTCCCCGGACTTCCCTGCGCGGGGCCAGGTGCTCGGGCATCTTGATCCGCCCGTCGCGGAATAGATGATATTGTTCAACGTTCTTTTCCATCGCGATCCAGCATGTGGGGCGCCGCGGGTCCGTTGAACATCCGGATGATCAGCCGATCGTCAGGATAGGCTGATTGAAAGCTATAATGCGTAGTGCAGGGCCATCCCTGATGAAGATCAGGAAACCGCAATTCAGAGGAAGTCTAAAGAACAACTCCGCATGCACACACTTTCCTCGGAACGTGGCAGGAACGAGATGGGGCGGGGTAGCCTGCTGCTCTATGCAAACCGCTCCGGGGCTTTGCGTTGTGGGGGATTCTTAGCACCAACGTTCATACGAGCCGCAACTATTTGGTTCAACACCAATATTTCTACGAAGAACATCCGCTTCCAGAAAGCATAACTGATGTTAGCGGCGGTTCTTTATGGTTGCTCCAATATAGTTCATTGCTTTGTCATAGGTTTCTATTCCATGTCCAACGTTATCAAAAACTTTTACGTCTTTTAATGTTTTGATATATTTTTTTGCATTGTCAATTGATCTTTGATACGGGAATAACAGATCTTTATTGCCTTCAAGAAGGTATGTGTCAACTTCAACGTCAGCCAACTGTTTTGCCCATATAGTATGGTTTTTGTGTGTTGTCCTTGTAGCGTTTCAGAGCAAATACCTCATATTCTATGATCAATGCTTCTGATCCTTGTGATAATTGATGGTCGGGTTTTGAAAAAACGGCCTTGTCCAAAAATTTGAGAACATTTTTCTCCGTGGGTTTTATTATTGGTAACAGATTGAAGTACAGATTGCTCCATTTCATTGAGAACGGCTGCAAACATCCAGGATTCAAGAGAAAAGCCGCCTTCAGTTTGTCAGGATTTGTAATTCCCAATTTCATACAGATCAAACCACCAAAGGATGCACCCGCTACAAATGCTCTTTCGATCTTCAGTTTCTCCAGGACTTCATTTGCCCAATGTCCATAATCCAATGTTCTAATGTCAGGCGTAGCGCCATTGCTGAAGTTGGGCAGTCCGTTCGTTTCAACCAGGAAAATTCTGAGTTTGAGACCCAAGTTATCAAGTCCTTTATCAAAATCCCAGAACAAGGAAGTCGTCCTTGCTCCCGGAAATATCACTAACGTCTCTGAATTCTCCTTGGTGTTTATTCCCCACACCTGGGTTTTGCCCAAAGCGGTGTCGATCTCAATTCGCTCATACGCTCTGCCGTTCAATCTCTCCAACTTCTTTATCCAATTATCAAGAAATAAAAGATCCTGCTTTTCATCTTTGAAAAACGAGCGTTGTTTGATCTTCATCCTCTCTTTGTTCTATGGTTCGGCAAAATTTCCGCTAACGGCCTATTTGCGGCAGATCACCACGCCGAAACCGGGAGCGTTGAGCTTCTTCAGTTCCGTCCCCTTGAACCCCGCCTTTCGCGTGAACTCGTCGATCTCGCTCTTCGCGTATGTTTTTCCACCGGCCTGATGCAGGAGGTTCAGGGCCATGTACGACGTCGTGGCCTTCGATAGCTGCGAACTGCCGCCGATCCCCTTGATCTGGTCGAGGATCACGTAGATGCCGCCCGCGTTCAGTGCGTCGAACACCTTCCTCGCCAGGGTCCCGTTCTCCTGCGGGTTCAGGCCGTGGATGATGTTGAAGGCAAGGATGATGTCCACGCCCTTGGGCAGGTCATCCTTCATGAAGTCCGCAGGGTGGAAGGACACGTTCGCCGCCGCCCCGTGCTGCGCGATGCACTCGTCAGCGTACTTCTTCACCGGTGGCAGGTCCACGATGGTGGCCTTCAGTTGCGGGTGGCGCCTACAGAGTTCGATGCTGTACAGGCCATGCGATCCGCCGAGGTCGAGCATGCGGGTCTGCGACGCGGAGACCGGGATCTTTTTGGCCACCTCCTTGTGGTTGGTCCGCGCGATGTCGATCATGGCCCTGGAGAAGAGCTCCCATTCCCGGTCGTTCATCTGCTCCAGCATGTTCGTACCCTGCCTCTTGCCCGCGCGGATCGTTCCGTCCAGGTCGAGATAGCCCTTGTACAGATAGTCGCAGAAGAGGATGAAGTGCCGGAAGTTCTCCGGCGACTGCGCGGAGAGGTTCTTGGTCCCGCGTTTCGTGAAGGCATAACGCGTCCCTTGCTTCTTCACGTACCCCAAGGCATCCAGGCAGTCCAGGATCAGTTCGGCCCCCACCTCGCTGACCTTGGCGCCCTGGGCGATCTGCTTCACCTCCTTGAACGCTTCGGTCAACTGGTCGGTGATGCCGAGCTTCACCGCGCTTCCCAAGGCGAAGCCCAACCCCACCGAGGACGATGCGTCGGTGAACGGATGCGGAATGACGTCGAGGGAGAGCAGCACCTTCTCGATCGGGGAGAATTTGTGGATCATGGCGTTGCGAGTTCGGAACGTGAAAGTAGGATGAAGTTGCGGCCCTGTTCGATCCTCCATCCTGGGCGGTTCGCATCGGAATGTCCCGGAGCGGGATGATACCGGTGAATGACGGCGCCCGAGGAAGTCGGATCGCCACCGACCGGCATTGCGCCCTGCTACTTCAACAGCCGCCACGCCATGCCCGCCAGCACCACCAACAGGATCACGGAGCAAATGGCCTTGTTGTAGCGGGCCAGCCACTCGGGCAGGAAGATGTCGAAGTTGGCCCGCTGCGAGCTGGAGAGCCGCCGCGCGAGCACGGTGAGCGGACAACTCATGCCGAAGACCAACAACGTGAGCACCTCGATCCCCACCAAGCCCAGGCCCCACCAGAACCAATGATCGAGGCGGTCGGTGATCACCGCGTACAGCAGGAAGAAGATCACCGCGCTGAGCACGGCCCAGATCACGGTATGCACCGCCTTGATCCATGCCAGCTTGCCGGATGCGTTCATGGCCCGAAAGAGCTGTGGCTCACCCTTCCACCTTCACCGCCGCCAGCAGCTCTTCCAATTCCTTCTTGCGGTCTTCGCCCAGCTGGCGGTCGATGTCCATGAAGCGGAAGTACACGTCCTCACGCTCCTTTTTGCCCAACAGGTTCTCGGCCAGCACGAAGAGCTCGTCGTTCTCGGCGGAGATGTGGTCCTCCAGGTCGCGCATGTAGCGGGTGAGCAACTTGTGCGCCTGGGCGTGGTCCCCGTCGGCCAGGGCCTGCTCGATGTCGGCGGTGTACTCGCGGAACTCCTCGTGGTGCTGCATGAGCGAGTCGATCATCTCGGGGATCACGAACTCCGGGTGGTCGCGCAGGGCGGGGAAGAGCACTTCCTCCTCCTTGCGGTGGTGGAAGCCGTCGGCATAGTCGCGGAAGAACTCCACGAGGTTGCGCACGGCCTGTTCAAACTGGGCGGGATCCTTCTCCCAACTGTTGGCCAGGGCGTCGATGGTCTTGCCGGCGCGCTGGATCATCTCGTGCTCGGCGAGCATCATGGTCATTGGTTCGTTCATGGCATCTGAGGTTAGGTGTTCAAGAGCCGCGCTCACATGCGCGCGGCGGTGACGGTGTTGAAGCTGTCGCGCAGGTACACGCCGATCATCTCGCGGCGGTAGAGGCGGGTGAACATGTCGTTGTCGATGGCGCGTGCGCCCTTGATGGCCTTGCGCACCAAGGCTTCGGGATCGTCGGTGGCGGCGGCTTCCACCACCACCGGCCTGGGGTCTACGCCGGCCATGGCGATCTTGATGCGGCCGCCGCTGTCCAGGGTCATGGCCGTGGTAAGCGAGGTGAACTCCAGGCTTTGCCGCTCGCGCAGCTTGCGGAAGGCCCAGGTGAAGCCGCGCCCCAGGGGCAGCCACAGGGCGGTGACGATGGCGGCTGGCGGGAGATTGCGCGGAGCCACGCCGTCGCCGGTGTAGATGCGCTCCAGTGGTGTGCGCGTCACTGCTTGGCCATCGGTGTATTCGATCTCTGCGTCCAGCGCGATCAGCGCCGGGGCGGTGTCGGAGACCAGTTCGGAGAAGCAGGCGTTGCGGCCGCCGGTGGCGATGCAGATGTCGCCGTTGCACTTCAGGCAATAGCCCACGGATTCGCGCCACCACTCCGACTGGTTGTAGTAGAGGCAGCGGTTCTCGCAGAGCACATTGCCGCCGATGGTGGCTGTTCTGCGCAGCAGGGGTGCGCCCACGGACCGCGCGGCCTCGGCGAGCATGGGCGCGTCGGCCAGCACCAGCGGGTGCTTCATGAGGCGGTCCAACGTTTCCAACGAGCCGATGCGCAGGTGACCGTCCACCCGTGCGATGCCCTTGAGCGCGGGTATGCGGCCCAGGTCGATGAGGCAGGTGGAGGCTTCGTTGCCTTGGAAGCGGTTCACGAGCACGTCGGTGCCGCCGGCCACGTAGCGGAAGCTGCCCGGGTGTTGCGCGGCCATGTCGGCGGCTTCGCGCAGCGAGGCGGGCAGCAGGTACTTCGCCTGGGCAACGGGGAGGGTCGGGGCGTTCATGCTTCGGCGTGTTGCTTGCGTTGCTGCTTGATCGCGTTGAGCACCACCTCGGGGGTCATGGGCAGGGAGGTGATGCGCACGCCGATGGCGTCGTATATGGCGTTGGCGATGGCGGGGATCACCGGGTGCAGGGCGCCCTCGCCGCATTCCTTCGCGCCGAACGGCCCTTCGGGGTCCATGGATTCGATGATCTCCGTGTGGACCTCCGGCGTGTCCATGGTGGTGGGGATCTTGTAGTCCACCAGGTTGGCGTTCACCAGCAGGCCCTCGTAGTACTTCATCTGCTCGCTCATGGCCTGGCCCAGGCCCATGTGCCACGAGCCTTCGAGCTGCCCTTCCACGGCGAGCGGGTTCAGCGCCTTGCCGGCGTCGTGCGCGCCCCAGAGGTCAAGCACGCGCACATGGCCGGTGCGTTCGTTCACATCCACTTCGGCGATCACCGAGCCGAAGCTGTACGAAGGACTGAGGCCCGCGCCCGCGCCCTTGAAGTCGCCGCCGAGCTTAGGCGAGTTGTAGTGGCCCGTGGCGTTGAGGGCGCCCACCTTGCGCGTGGCCATCTCAATGGCCTCGTGCCAGCTGTGGTCCACCTTGCCGTCGTTGGTGAAGACGCGCTCGCGCTGCAGGTTGAGCTCCGTTCGCTCGGCACCGGTGATGCGCACCACGGCGTCCAGCACCTGTTCGCGCAGGCGTTCGGCGGCCATCTTCGCGGCGTTGCCCGCCATGAAGGTGACGCGGCTGGAGTAGCTGCCCAGGTCGATGGGCGTGAGCAGCGTGTCGGCGGCCACCACCTGCACGTTGTCCAGGCTCAGGCCCAGCACTTCGGCCACCACCATGGCCAGCATGGTGTCGCTGCCCTGGCCGATGTCGCTGGCGCCGGAGGTGACCAGCACGCGGCCGTCGAGGTCCACCTTCAGGTGTACCACCGATTGCGGATACTCGTTCCAGTGGATGGGCAGGGCGCTGCCGCTGATGAAGAAGCCGCAGCCCACGCCGATGCCCCGCCCGCGCGGCAGCTTGCGGTGCTTGTCCTTCCAGCCGGAGCGTTCCATGGCGCTCTTCAGCGCCAGGGTGCTGCCGTTGGAGGTGATGCGGTACTGGCCCACGGTCATGGAGTACTCGTCCAGGAAGTTGCGCAGGCGCAGGTCGCAAGGGTCCATGCCTGCCTGTTCGGCGAGGCGGTCGATGAGGGTCTCCACGGCGAAGCGCGAGTTGACGGCGCCGTGGCCGCGCATGGCGCCGCACTGGGGTTTGTTGGTGTACACGCGCCGCGTGCGGAAGCCGAAGTTGTCGATCTTGTACGGGGCCTGCAGCAGCACGCCGTTGTAGTAGGAGGTGACCACCCCGAAACTGCCGTAGGCGCCGCCGTCGATGATCACGTCGGCGTCGAGCACCTCGAAGCGCCCGTCGGCGTCCATGCCCATGTGCATGCTCATGCGCGTGGGGTGGCGGCCGTGGTTGGTGAGGAAGACCTCCTCGCGGTTGAGGCGGGTGCTCACCGGGCGGCCGGTCTTGCGGGCCAGGTGGGCGATGATGATCTCGTGGGGGAAGGGATCGCTCTTGCCGCCGAAGCCGCCGCCCACGAAAGGCTTCACGACGCGCACGCGGTTCATGGGCACCTCCAGCACCTTGGCCAGGTAGCGGTGCAGGTAGTGGGGCACCTGCGTGGCGGTGATGATGGTGAGGCCGTTCTCATCCCACCAGGCCGTGGCGGCGTGCGGCTCGGTGAAGCCGTGGTTGATGCCCTGGAATTCGAGCTCGGCGCTGGCGGTATGCACCGCGCGCTTCAGCCCCTCCTGCTGGTCGCCGAAGCGGAGCTCGGCCTTCTTGTGGATGTTGTTGTTGAAGCGGCCGTGGGAATGGATCTTCTCGTCGGTGCCCACGTCCTCGCAGGATTCCGCCATGTCGAAGAAGGCGCGCAAGGGCTCGTATTCCACCTGGATGAGCGCGCAGGCCTGGGCAGCGATGGCGGGCGTGTCGGCGGCCACGGCGGCCACGATCTCGCCGATGTAGCGCGTCTTGTCCACGGCCATGGCCGTCTCGTCCTCGGAGATGGGCAGCACGCCGAAGGTGACGGGCAGCTCCTTGCCGGTGATCACGGCGCGCACGCCGGGCAGGGCCCGCGCTGCGGCGATGTCCACGTGTTTGATGCGGGCGTGGGCGTGGGTGCTGCGGTGGAAGCGGCAGTGCAGCGCGTTCTTCACCTTGATGTCGTCGGCGTATTCGGCGGAGCCGCACGCCTTGCGACCGGCCTCGGTGTACGGCCTGCCATGGCCCACCATCCTGAACTCGTCGCCCGCCTGCTTCGCCGAAGGTTCATTGCGCACGTGCGCCTCCACGGCGTCGATGATCTTCTTGTAGCCGGTGCAGCGGCAGAGGTTGCCCGAGAGCGCTTCCTTGATCTCGTCGCGCGTGGGGTTTGGATGCTCCTCCAGGTAGTGCAGCGTGGTCATGATCATGCCGGGCGTGCAGTACCCGCACTGGATGGCGCCCTTCTCCACGAACTTCTCCTGCAAGGGGTGCAGGCCGCCGCCTTGCGGTGCGATGCCTTCGATGGTGGTGATCCGGCTGCCGTTGACGCGCATCGCCGGGGTGATGCAGCTCTGCACCACCTGCCCGTCCACCCATACGGTGCAGGCGCCGCAACTGGCCTGCTCGCAGCCGAGCTTGGTGCCGGTGAGCTGGATGCGGTCGCGCAGCACCTGCGCCAGGGTCTCGTGCGGATGCACCACCAGGTCGTATTCCCTGTCGTTGACGGTCAATCGTATGGTCTCCATCCCTGTTGCTTCAGTTGCGGTGGATCACAGCCCGGCGCCGATGCTTTTGCCGCCGTCCACGTACAGTGTCTGGCCGGTGATGTAGTTCGTCCGTTCGTCGCAGAGGAAGGCCACCACCTGCGCGATGTCCTCCGGGCGGCCCATGGTGCGCAGGGGCTGGGTGGCGATCAGCCGTTGCTTCACCTCCGCGGTGAGCGCCTGGGTGAGCGGTGTGTCGATCAGGCCCGGCGCCACGGCGTTCACCGTCACCCCGTGCTTGCCCAGTTCCAGTGCGAGCGCCCGGGTGAGGCCGATGACGCCGGCCTTCGATGCGGAGTAGTTCGTTTGGCCGGGGTTGCCCAGCCACGCACGCGAGGCCAGGTTCACGATGCGGCCGTGCTGCTGCTGCCGCATCACGATGGCGGCGTGTTTGCATAGGAGCCAGGTGCCCTTCAGGTTGATGTCCACCACGCTATCGAAGTCGGCGGTGGGCATCTTCCAGATCACGTTGTCCTTCGCGATGCCGGCGTTGTTCACCAGCACGTCAAGGCGGGCGAAGCGCTCGGCGACGGTGGCGAAGACGGCGGCCACCTGCGGCTCGTCGGTGATGTCGCAACGCAGGTAATGGGCTTGCGGGCCCAGCCGGTGCGCGAGCGCGTTGCCGCCCGCATCGTCGATGTCCAGGAGCACGGTGGTGAAGCCATCGGCCACCAGGCGGGTGGCGATGGCGGCCCCGATGCCCTTGGCCGCGCCGGTGATGATGGTCACTTGTTCACGCATGCGGTGTTCTTCACTTCGATCATTTCCGCCAGGATGCTGATGGCGATCTCCTCGGGTGTTTCCGCGGCAATGGCCTTGCCGATGGGCATGCGCACGCGGTCGAGTTGTTCCACGGTGGCCACGCCGTCCTTGCTGAACATGCGTTTGGTGATGCGCGCCTTGCGCTCGCTGCCGATCATGCCCAGGTAGGCGTGCGGCCGCTGGATGCAGTGCGCCAGGATCTCGCGGTCCGTCACGTGGTCGTAGGTCATCACCACGATGTAGGCGTTGGTGTTGAATGCCAGGCCGTGCAGCAGCTCGCGGAAGGCGCCGTGGACCTTGCGCACGCCGGGCGTGGTGATGCGGTCGAGCTCTTCCCGGCGGTCGTCGATCACGTGGAGCACGAAGTCCAGCTCGGAGGCCAGCCGTGCCAGCGCCTTGCCCACATGCCCCGCACCGAAGATGTACAGCGTGTTCATACGGGGCAGGGGTTCGATGTAGATGTCCACCGTGCCGCCGCAGCACATGTTGTGTTCCTGCAGCAGTTCGTGCCGGAAGAGCTTGGGCGTGCCGGCCTGCAGTTGCTGGAAAGCATGGGCCACCACGGCCTTCTCCAGGTTGCCGCCGCCGATGGTTCCCGAGAGGCGCCCGTCGGCGTACACCAGCATGCGCGCCCCGGCCTTGCGTGGCGTGGAGCCCTTGGTCTGCACCACGATGCACAGGGCGGCCGGTGTTCCTTCGCTGCGCGCATGCTCGATCTCCTTATGGATGTCCATGGCCGTGTTGGAGGTCGGCGGGCGTGTTGATGTTGACGAGTACGGAAGGCGAGGACACCTCCACGTACTTGCGCGTGTACCCGCCCAGCAGGTCCTTCAGGGTGGCGTGGCGGTCGTAGGCAGCGAGGACCTCGCGCTTCACGGCGGCCTTCACCAGCACAGGGTGCCCGCCCTTGCCCTGGTTGGCGGGGATGATCACCTGCTCATCGCCGTCGTTGCGCATCAGGGCCTGGATCACCTCGGGGCCCACGAAGGGGCTGTCCACGTTGTGCAGGAAGACCTTGTCCGATGTGATCGCGCGCATGCCCAGGAAGATCGAGCGCATCCGCCCGGCATCCGGGTCCGGGTTCAGCACCAAGGAGGCCATGCTGCTTGCGCGTGCCAGGGCATCCAGCCACGGTTCCCGCGCGAAATCCGCGTTCAGCACCAGCACCAGCTCGTGCAGGCCCAGCGCACGGTAGGTGCCGAGGATGCGCTCCGCGTAGGTGGTGGCCTCATCCCAACGGAGCCAGGGCTTGGGGTATCCCATGCGGCGCGAAGCACCACCGGCGAGCACGATGGCCGCGTATGTCGCGCCGTTCCTCATCAGGTGGTCCCGTCCGGCTTGTCGGTCCCGGGTTGAATGGTGAAGGTGTTGCCGCTGAGGAAGAGCGCATCGAGCGAGGCGTACTTGCTGCGCTCCTGCTCGGCCTTCATCTGGGCGGCGAGGTCCGCGTCGAACACGGGCCCTGCGGTGTTGCGGATCACGCCCATGGCGATGGGGAAGTCGGGCAGCCGCATCTGTGCGAGCAGGTGGTGCAGCACGTTGGAGGCGCAGGTGGCATCGTGTACCAGCAGGTCCGCCTCGGTGATGCCGTTCTGCCCCAGGGTGACCACCTCCAGCTCCAGGCCGCGCAGGCGGATGCCCTTGTCGTTGTTGGCGCCGAAGCGCATCGGCTTGCCGTGCTCCAGGATCAGCTGGTTGTCGGCGCGGGTCTCCTTGCTGGTGATGGCATCGAACACCTCATCGTTGAAGATCACGCAGTTCTGCAGCACCTCCACCACCGAAAGGCCTTGGTGCTTCTCGGCCTCCACCATCACCTTGGCCATCAGCTTCACGTCGGTGTCGGGCACCCGTGCGAAGAAGCGGCCCTGGGCGCCCAGCACCAGCTCGCCCACGGAGAAGGGGTTCTCCACCGTGCCGAAGGGCGAGGACTTGGTGATGGTGCCGCGCTCGGTGGTGGGCGAGTACTGGCCTTTGGTGAGGCCGTAGATCTGGTTGTTGAAGAGGATGAAGTTCATGTCCACGTTGCGCCGCACCGCATGGATGAAGTGGTTGCCGCCGATGGCGAGCGAGTCGCCATCACCGGCCATCACCCACACGCGCAGGTCGCGGTTGGCCAGCTTCACGCCGGTGGCCACCGCCGCCGGGCGGCCGTGGATGGTGTGGAAGCCGTACGTGTCCATGTAGTACGGGAAGCGCGAGGAGCAGCCGATGCCGCTGATGATGGCCACCTCCTCCTTCTTCAGGCCGAGCTCGGAGAAGGCGCGCTGCACCGCGTTCATCACGGCGTAGTCGCCGCAGCCGGGGCACCATTTCACCTCCTGGCTGCTCGCGTATTCCTTGGGCTTGAACAAGGGTTGCGCCGGTGTTCCGATCGTGCTCATTGCGCCAGCAGCTCGTTGAATTTGTCCTTGAGTTCGCTCACCTTGAAGGGCCGGCCCTTCACCTTGTTGTACTGCAGGTAGGTGAACTGCGGCAGCACCGCCCGCAGGTAGTTGGCGAACTGGCCGCTGTTGAGCTCGCACACCACGATCTTTTCGAACTGTTCGAAGATGGACGCGGTGTTGCGCGGCAGCGGGTGGATGTGGTTGAAGTGCGTGACGGCGATGTCCTTGCCCTCGCTGCGCAGCTCGGTGACCGCGCCGAAGAGGGTGCCGAACTGGCCGCCCCAGCCCACCACCAGCAGCTTCTTCGCGCCCTTGCCGCGGAATTTCTGCTCGGGGATGAAGTCGGCCACGCGCTCCACCTTCTGGCGGCGCAGGGCCACCATGGCTTCGTGGTTCTGCGGGTCGTGCGATACGCAGCCCGTGCACTCGTCCTTCTCCAACCCGCCGATGCGGTGCTGCAGCGCCGGCGTGCCGGGCACCACCCACTTGCGCGCCAGCGTGGCGGGATCGCGGCCGTAGGGCGTCCAAGCGGGATCGGGCTGCGTGAGCACGGGCGGATGGATCGCGGGCAGCTCGTCCAGGGCCTTCACCTTCCACGGCTCGGCGCCGTTGGCCACGTAGCTCTCCGAGAGCAGGATCACAGGCGTCATGTGCTCGGTGGCGATCTTGATCGCCTCCACCGCACGGTCGAAGCAGGCGGCGGGCGTGCTGGCGGCCAGCACCACCACGGGGCTTTCGCCGTTGCGGCCCCACACGGCCTGCAGCAGGTCGCTCTGCTCGGTCTTGGTGGGCAGCCCGGTGCTGGGGCCGCCGCGCTGCACGTTCACGATCACCAGGGGCAGCTCGGTCATCACGGCCAGGCCGATGGCCTCGGTCTTCAGCGCCATGCCCGGGCCGGAGGTGGTGGTGACGGCCACGTCGCCGGCGAAGGACGCGCCGATGGCCGAGCAGATGCCGGCGATCTCGTCCTCGGCCTGCAGCACCTTCACCCCGGCCCACTTGTGCTTGGCCAGCTCCTGCATGATGTCGGTGGCGGGCGTGATCGGGTAGGAACCGAGGAAGAGGTCCTTGCCCGCCTTCTTCGCGCCGGCCATCAGGCCCCAGGCCAACGCCTGGTTGCCGGTGATGTTGCGGTAGGTGCCCGGCGTGCGCGCCGCGGGCTGCACGGTGTACGTGGCGGGCACGGCCTCCATCGTCAGCACGTAGTTGTGCCCGGCCTTCAGCGCGCGGATGTTGGCCTCGGCGATGGAGGGCGACTTCTTGAACTTGTGCTGGAAAAAGCCGATGGTCTGGTCCATGGGCTGGTCGAAGAGCCGATACACCATGCCCAGGGCGAACATGTTCTTGCAGCGGTCGGCGGTTTTGTTGTCCAGCCCGGCATCGGCAATGGCAGCCTTGGTCATGGAGGTGATGGGCGCGGCCAGCACCTGGTGGCCGTCGAGCGTGCCGTCCTCCAGCGGGTCGGTGGCGAAGCCGGCCTTGTCCAGGTCGCGCTTGCCGAAGGAGTCTCGGTCCACCACTATGGTGCAGGCGGGCCGCAGGTCCTTGAGGTTGGACTTGAGCGCGGCGGGGTTCATGGCCACGAGCACGTCGGGCGCATCGCCCGGGCCATGCACGCCGCTGCTGCCGAAGTGGACCTGGAAGCCGGAGACGCCGGCCACCGTTCCCTGCGGCGCGCGGATCTCCGAGGGGAAGTCCGGGAAGGTGGCGATCTCCTTGCCATGCACGGCCACGGTGTCGGTGAAGAGCGTGCCGGCCAGCTGCATGCCGTCGCCGGAATCGCCGGCGAACTTGATCACCACGCTCTCCATCGCCTCTTTGCCGTTCATCGTTCCGCTCATCTCCTCAAGGGGTTTCATGCCAGGGGGCGGTCTTGTTCAGGCGTTCGCCCATTGCGGTTTGCGCTTCTCCAAAAAGGCGGTGATCCCTTCGTTGGCGTCGCGGGTTTCCATCAACTGCGTCACGTAGAGCCGCTCGAGCTGCGGCAGGAAGTTGTTCATCAGGTGGTTCAGCTTGATGCGCGCGGCATGCGAAGCGAAGCGCAGCGAGGAGGCGCTCTTGGGCACCACGTGCTTGAGGATCCAGTCTTCGGCGGCGGCTTCCAGCTTGTCCTTGTCGTCGTATACGGCATGCACCAGCCCGATGCGCTGGGCCTCGTCGGCGTCGACGCTGCGGCCGGTGAGCAGCAGCTCCTCGGCACGGGCCAGGCCGATGCGCTCGGGCAGCAGGATGGACGCGGGCGGGGGGAACACCCCCAGGCGGATCTCGGGCTGGCCGAAACGCGCCGACTTGTCGGCCAGGATCACCGAGCAGATCAGCGCCAGCTCCATGCCGCCGCCCAGGCACTGCCCGGAGACCAGGGCCAGCGTGGGAATGCGCAGCTGCAGCAGGTCCATGAAGATCTTGTGGAAGGTGCGCAGCATGGCCTCGGCGAATTCCTTGGTGTGCTCCTCCACGCTGGCGCCGAAGGAGAAGTGCGCGCCCGCCCCCTGGAAGGTGATCAGCTTGATCTTCGGGTCCTGGCCGATGGCCTGCAGGCGATCGAGGATCTCGAGCATCATGATGTTGTCCAGCACGTTGCCTTGGCCGTCGTCCAGCACGATGTGCGCGATGGTGCCGTCGTGCGAGCGGGTGAACTTCACTTTTTCCATGGTGCTTCGGATCAGTTGATGGCTTCGGGCACCGGTGCGATGGCCTGTTCCAGTTCGGGCCCCCAGGCCTGGCCCTCGGCCAGCAGCTGGCGCAGCTTCACGAAGTCCACTTCGCGCTTGGCCTTCGATCCGGCGTTGAAGGCGCGGAAGCCGGCCTTGGCCTCGGTCATCATGTTCAGGGCGAGCCATTCGCGGCTGCCCTCCTTGTTCTTGTCCCAGTGCTCGAGCTTCTTCTTGCGCACCTCGGTGAGCGTTTTGTGCAGGCAGTTGGGGAAGGTGTGCAGCAGTTTGGCGATGTGGCGGTCCACGGCGGCGTCCAGCAGGGAGAGGTCCACGGTGCCCTTGGCCAGCACTTCCTTAGCCTTGGCCAGTGCGTCGCCGGTCTTCACGCTGCCGAAGACGATGCGGCCGAAGTCGTCGGCATAGCGGTCGATCACCGCCAGCGGGTTGGGCACGAACCTGCCGTCCACCTTCAGGGCGGGGACGATCTCGGTGATGAGGCCGATGTGCAGGGCCTGGTGCGCGGTCCACGGCTCGCAGAGGGTGAGCGAGTTCATGGCGCGCTCCATGCCCACGTAGAGGTGGAGGAAGTCGGTGGAGCCCCCGATGGCGGCGCTGCCGTGCTTGGGGCCGGCCTGCCCGAAGCGCGCGAGGTCCGAGGCAATGGTGAAGTCGCAGGCCATGCCGATCTCCTGCCCGCCGCCGATGCGCATGCCGTTCACGCGGTTGATCACCGGCTTTTCGCACTTGAGGATGGCCGAGACCATGTCGTTGAACAGGCGCATGTACTGCGCGTATTCCTGCGGGTGGCCGGCGTAGTACTCGGCGTATTCCTTGGTGTTGCCGCCCGTGCAAAAGGCTTTGTCGTCCGCGCCGGTGAACACCACGGCCACCACGCTGCGGTCGTTGGACGCTTCGCCGAAGGCGAGGATCACTTCCTTCACCGCGCGGGTGGTGTACGAGTTGTACTGCTTGGGATTGTTCAGCACGATCCACGCGTTGAACAGGCCGGGCACCGGCGTGCCGTCGCCGTCCATGCAGGGGCGCTTCTCGTAGAGGATGTCCGCATAGGCGTATCCCGGCACGAGGTTGTGGTCCTTCAGGGCTTTCATGTGGTTGGTTCGCTTCGTTCAGTTGGGCATGTCGGGCACCATCACGGGGCGGCGGGTGTGCGGCCGCGCCACCGAATCGCGGAACACCTCGTTGATCTTCGACATCGGGAAGGCTTCCACGAATTCGCCGATGTCCAGCTTCCCGGAGGCGATCAGGTCCACCACTTCCGGGTATAGCTCGGGCTTGCAGCCCCAGGTGCCGATCAGCTGCGCGTCGAAGGCCATGAGGTTGCTCAGGCGCACTTCCACCTTGTTCATGGTGAAGCCCACCACGCTGAGGGTGGAGGCGTAGGTGATCAGGTTGAAGGCGAGGTCCTGGCCGGGCGTGGTGCCGGAGATCTCGAAGATCTTCCAGCCGTGCTTGGGCGCGCGAAGCTCTTCGGCAATGGCCCGCACGCGCTCCTTGACGGCCTTGAGGTCCATGCCCTTGCTGTTGAGCACGGCATCCACGCCGTGGCGTTTGGCCAGCGCGAGCTTCTCGTCGCTGATGTCGATGGCGAGCACCTTGGCCCCCATCAGGCGGGCGATCATGGCGCCGTAGATGCCTACGCCGCCCACGCCGATCACAATGGCCAGGTCGCCCTGCGCGATGCCCGCCCGTTTCACCACTTGGTATGGGGTGGAGATGGCGTCGGCGATCACGGCGAGGTGGGCCAGCGGATACTTCCCGAGCATGGCGGGCGGCACGGGGCACAGGTAGCGGTGGGGCACCGCGATGTGCGAGGCGAAGCCGCCGTGCAGGTCGTTGCCGGGCATCAGTTGCTTGCGGCAGATGTTGCTGCGCCCCTGGGCGCACAGGTCGCATTCGCCGCAGGGCAGCACCGCCGGCACGATCACCGGCTTGTGCAGCAGGTGCGCGGGGCCCGCCACCACCGTGCCGCTGATCTCGTGGCCCAGGGTGAGGGGCAGTTCCATCTTGGTGCGCACGCCATCGTGCCAGAAGCCGAGGTCGGTGTGGCACACGCCGCAGCCGGCCACTTGCACCAGCGCTTGGTGCGCGCCGATCGCGGGCAGCTCCGAGGCCACCAGTTGCAGGTCGCTCTTCGGCGCCGTCATCCGCCACTGCCACAGCTTCATGTCCTTGGTGTTCGTCATGGTCGCGCTTCAGTGCTTCATCATTTTGTCGTAGTCGCTGCCCAGGCGGCCCTTGCGGCACAGGCTGCCGGTCATGAAGGCGGCGGAGTGCCGGGCCTGCACGGTGAGCGCCAGGTCCACCGGGGCGTTGCACGCTTCGGCCACGCAGCGGGCAATGGCGGCGCGCGCCTCCTGCAAGGGTCCGTCCACGGGGGCCAGGCCCGCCTCGGCGGCATCGGGCGCTTTCACCGGGCCTTCGGCGAAGGGGCGCGGCTTCAAGGCCGCAGCGTCCTGCTCCATCACCTGCCAGGCCATGCGCACGGCGTTCTCCAGCGTGCCGGCGTGGTCCACCAGCCAGCCTGAGGCATCGGCGGCTTTCACGGGGCGGCCTTCCAGCACCAGGCGCAGCAGTTTCTTGCGGCCCTCGGCGTCGGCCTTGCGGAAGGGCCAGTGGCAGCCTTCCATGCCCGGCAGCACCGGGATCGTCACTTCGGGCATGGCCAGCAGGGTGTCTTCCACCGCCACCAGTTGGTGGCAGTGCATCATCAGCTCCAGCATGCCGCCCATGCAGCGTTTACCGTGGATGAAGCCCACCGACGCGCGGAAGTCGTGGTGCAGCCGCCGCGCCGTGCGCGACCAGGCCAGGGAGATGCGCTCGCCCTCGCGCTCGTCGCTCAGCGCGGGGTGGAAGGCCAGGGTATCAGCGCCCACCAGTTGGGTGGCCAGGTGGAAGTCGCCGGTGAGGATCACGCGGTGGATGCCCTGCCCCAGCAGCCAGTCGATGGCGCGGTTCAGCTCGGCGTCCACGTCGTCGTTGTAGGATTCCCTGCTGATGGTGATCACGCCGGCCTTGCCGTTGTGCTCGGCGTTCACGTAGAGCTGCGTCCAGGCACCTTCGGCCATGTTCATGAAGGTGTCGGGATACCACGTGGTGCCCGCCGCCGCCGGGAAGAGCCGGTGGTAGGCGCCCACCTGATGGGCGATGCGCTCCGGCCCCATGCGCCGGGCACGCGCCAGGATGCCGTTGCTGAACTGCGCGCACAGCTCGCCGATGGCGTTCATGGTGGGCAGGTCGGCGCGTTGCTCGTGCAGCACGATGGAGGTCATCTGCAGCAGCGCACCTTCCACGATGGCCTCCAGGGCCTGTTCCTGTTCGGCATCGAGGCTCCAGTTCACCAGCGGGCGGAAGTGATCCGGCGGATACCACGCCTGCCCGCTGCGCATGCGCGCCGTAAGCGCCTCCTCCGGCGTGAACAGCGGGCCGTAGGCTTCGCCCAGGTGGTGCAGGCACGACCAGGTGAGGTAGTTCGCGCCCTTGGCGCCGATCACGTCGTGGGCGCGGAACGGGTTGGGGCCGATGAGCTTCCGGATGTATTTGTCGGCCTTCCAGTAGGGCGTGTTGGTGTGGCGGCAGAACTGGAGGGTGGCCTGCAGCAGGCCGCAGAAGAACACGTCGAGCACGAAGGACCAGTGGTCGCCCACCTTCATGGGCACCAGGCCCAGGGCCCAGAGCAACTGGGTGTGCGGCGTGGGCCGCGCCTCCACGATCTCGAACACCTTGTTGATCTGGTGCGGGAAGGAGGGGTGGGCGATGTCCACGCCGAGCTGCGCCGAGGGGAAGCCCGAGGTCACCGACCAGATGTGGATGCCGGGGAAGGTTTTTCGGAACAGGGCGTAGTGCGCCTTCTTCAGCTCCAACTTTTCGGGGATGGCCTCCAGCAGCAGCTTGGGCCGGTAGCGCTCGAGCTCCTTGGGCAGGGAGGTGCCGTCGTAGTTCAGGCGGATCACGTTGTTCATGATCGCGTTGGCCGTGTCCCTGCCGAAGGACTTCACCAGGCCGTCGAACTGCTGCTGCACGCCGTCGTTGGCGCCGGGCAGGTCCAGCGCGATCACCGGCACGCCGTAGGGCAGCAGCCGCGAGGCGAACTGCATCACCTTGCCCGCGCCCACCACGCCGCAGGCGCCGGAGATCACCATGGCGCCGCGCGCTTCCCTGGGCCCGAACACCTGGTCCACCAGTTCATCGGCGCGCACCGGCAGGCGGCCCTTGCTGAAGATGTCGAGCACCGTGCCCAGGCCCAGGGCCCCGAGCGTGCCGGGGCGCATGGCGCGGACGGCCCCGCCGTTGGCGGAATTGCCCTGCGCGCTGCGCGGATCGCCGGTGGCGGTGGAAGATGTTTTCACGGATGCCATGGTGCGATCATTGAACCTTGAAGATGGCGGCCATGCCCACGTCGCCCGCGGCACAACCGAATACGAGCACATATCCCCCGCCCAGGTCCACGGCCTCCTCCAGGGCTTCGATGACCACGCGCGTGAGCGTGGGCCCTTGCGGGTGGCCCCACACCAGCGGGCTGCCGTTGTTGTTCATCTTGCGCCAGTCGTAGCCCAGCGTCTTGGAGAAGACCGCGTCGTTCACGGCGAACGGGTTGTGGTCCTTCACCACGGCCATGTCCTGCATGGTGAGGCCGGTACGGGCCAGCAGCTTCTGCACGGCCATGCCGGGCGCTTCGGGCATGCAGGAGGCGTCCGCCCGCACTTCCGCCTTGGCGATGAGGGTGATGGCGATCTCCGGGCGGCGGCTCAGCTCCTTGGCCTTGCCGGCGGTGGTCACCAGCAGCGTGGCCATGCCGTCGGCGGCGTGGGTCTGCGTGCCGGAGGTAACGCAGCTGTCCAGCTCGCGCATGGCGCGCAGCGCCCCGGCATGGATCCTCTTCACGCCGGTGTCCTCGCCGATGGTGCCCAGCGGTTTGCCCTGCACGTTCAGCAGGTCCAGCGGCACGGCCACCCGCTCCAGGAAGCCGCTCTCCTTGCCCTTGAAGTACTGCTCGTAGCGGTAGGCCGTGAGCTCGTCGATCTCGCGCCGTTCAATGCGGTGCTTGCGCGCCACGTTGCCGGCGGAGGCCAGCATGGAGCCGCCGGTGGAGGGGTCGAAGCTGAAGTTGTCCCACACATCGCTGATCACCTCGGTGCGGCGGTAGGCGCGGCGCTCGGGGAACACGCCCACGGGCGAGTCGCTGGTGCGGTCGAAGGTGAGCACCCCCACCGCGTCGCTGCTGCCGCCCTGCACTTGCGCCGCCGCGAGCACCACCGCCTGCAGGCCGGTGGCGCAGGCCTGTTCCATGTGGAAGCCGGGCAGGCGCTTGCCGAGGCAGCCGGCCACCAGGGTGGCGTTCCAGAATTTCCAGTGCCAGGGCACGGTGGAACCGATGATGAGGTAGTCCAGGTGCTGCACGGGCACCTTGCGCACGGACATGATCCGCGCCATGGATTCACCGGCGAACTGCCCGATGTTGACCTCCGCCAGCGGGGAGCTCTGCCAGGCGGGGAAATAGCTGCTGCCCCAGGTGCCGTAGGGGATCCGGGCGTCGGGGAAGGCGGATGCCGCTGTGGTGGCCATGTGGTCGTGGGTCAGTTCTTCTGTGCTTCGGGCACGGCGATCTCGGGCAGCGGCTTGTTGTATTCGGCCATGGCCAGGATGGCCGCGCCGTAGGACACGGTGAACTGCGGGTGCGCGGCGATCACCATGTCGCGCTTGAGCTTCTCGCTGAGCAGTTCCTTCAGGTAGGGGTGGTGCGCGATCACCCCGCCGATGAGCACCGTGGGCACGCCGGGATCGAGCCGCACCTTGCCCATGCGGTTGCAGATGGAGATGTAGATGCCGCGGGAGATGTCCTCGCGCGACATGCCCTCGAAGATCCAGTTCATGATCTCCGTTTTGGCGAACACGGTGCAGAAGCTGTTGAGCTCCTTGCTGTAGGTGGAGAGCGCGGCCATGGCGCTCATCTCGCCGATGTTGATGCCGGCGCGCTCGGCGATCTCCGAGAGGAAGGCGCCGGTGCCCGAGGCGCACTTGTCGTTCATGTAGAAGTTCTGCACCGTGTCGTCCTTGTCGCAGCGGATCACCTTGATGTCCTCCCCGCCGATGTCGATGATGTTCTTTTCGCCCTTGAGGCTGAAGGAGACGCCCGCGGCCGCGCAGTTGATCTCCGTGCGGGCGATGTCCGAATCGATGAAGTGCTTGCGGCCGTAGCCCGTGGCGCAGCTCTTCTGTACGTTGAAGTTGCTGTTGATCGCCTGCATCACGTTCTTGAAGGCCTGCTTGTCGTTGCTCATCGTGGGCAGGAAATACCGGAAGAGCGCGGTGCCCTGATCGTCGATCACGCAGAACTTCGAGTACGACGAGCCCAGGTCGATGCCCAGGAAACAGTTCTTCTTCTTGTACTGCCCGGGCACGGCCTTGGGGTCGGCCAGGGCCTTGTCCATGATGCGCTTCACCACGTCGCCGCTGCTGCCGGGCACGCGGTACACGATGTTGCGATTGCTCATGGCCTTCACCATGTTGGTGAAGGAGAGGTTGAGCGAGGTGCGCACGTAGTGCTTGCGCCCGTACTCCACGATCTTGGCGTTGAAGTGGTCGATCTCCGTGCGCCTGCCGTTGATCAGGTCCACGGCCAGCGAGGGGAAGTGGTCGCCGCCCTTCTTGAGGTAGCGCAGGCACTGGCGCACGAAATCATCGGGGAAGACGATCTTCTCCTTCTCGGCCACCTCCACGCACTCGCGGATGGTCTGCTCCACCAGCTCGGCGGTGTCGCTGTCGTTCACCGCCTCGGCCATGGTGAGGCGCCCCACGCCGCACAGCGCGCTGAGCGAGGAGTTGAGGATGGTCTTGTGCCACACGCGCCGCAGCAGGTCGAAGGAGTCCACCGCCTCGGTGTGCAGCTCCACCTGGTTGAGCACCGCCGCCAGCTCCTTGGCCTTCTCGGGGTGGCTGTCGTTGATGGAGCCGATGTAGTTGGGCGGGATGAAGAAGGTGACCTTCACCGAGTTGGGCGCCGTGAGGTTGCCGGCGTAGTTCACCACCATGCGCAGGATCTTCGACTCGCCGAAGGCGGGCACCAGCGCCTCCTCCACGTCGATGCCGTTCTGGGCGGCCACCACCATCAGCTTGGGCGAGTTGAGGTGCGCGGCCTCCGCCAGCGCATCCGCCACGGAATAGGTCTTGATGGAGAAGACCAGGTAGTCCAGGTCCAGCTCGGCCAGCTCGGCGATGCTGGCGTAGATCTTCGCGAAGCGCGTGGTGGAGTTCAGGGTGCCGTGCAGCACCAGGCCCTCGTCCATGATCTTGTTGCGCTTCACCTCGTTGCGCTCGCACAGGGCCACGTTGCAGCCGGCCTCCTGCAGTTTGGCCGCCAGGATCATGCCCACAGGGCCTGCGCCGATGATGCCGATGTTCATTGCACCGTTCGTTTTCTGCCGTGTACCGCCGGACTTTCCGCGAGCTGCTCCAGGAAGGTCTCGATCTTGGTGATGCTTTGCCCCTCGCTGAAGAAGCGCAGGTCGCACAGGTCGCCCTCGATGATCAGTGATGGCACGCCGGTGATGGCCTTGAGCCGCTCGGGCATGCCCATCTTGGCGTTGGAGTTGTTGAAGCAGGTCTTGCTGTCGTGGTACACGATGCCGTCGATGCCGTATTCGCCGAACCACTCGGCGAGCATCTTCATCTTGGCGCCCTCGCCGCGGTTGATGAAGATGCCGGTATAGGCCCGCGCGGTGGAGGTCCAGGGGTCGGCCTCATCGAACTGGTCGAAGACCCAGCTGCTGCAATAGGTGGAGGCCACCACGGCGGCGCCGTTCTCGCAGAACAGGTCGCTGAGCATGCGGATCTTGCCCCAGATGGGCATGCCCTCCCAGAAGATGCGCGAACGCACCTTGGGGAGGAAGCCCTGGCCTTGGGCGATCTTGCCTTCGAGCTCCTGCAGCAGCTGCGCGTAGTACGCCTTGGCCACCTCGGTGCCGCGCAGCACCACGATGGGCCCCATGTGGATGGTGCCGTCGAAGAAGCTGATCGGCGGGGTGTCCGAGGCCGCCGTCTTCAGCACGCGCTGCCAGAGCAGCGTGGCCTCCTTGCTCAGTTTCACCACTTCCTTGAATCGCTCCTCGTCCCACGCCTGCCCGGTGATGGCCGTGCAGATGGGCACCAGGTCCTTGAACTGCTTCACCACCAGGGCCACCTCCGCATCGGTGACCTCCTCCAGGTGGCGCGGCGGGTGTACCCCGGCAATGGGGCATTTGAACTCGCGTGCGAAGAAACCGAACCAGTCCTGCACCTCGCGGCACTGGTTGGTGTTGTACACGATCAGGTCCGGCTTGGGGATGCCTTGCAGCCCGTAGTGGTCCTGCAGCGGCGTTTCCTTGCGCAGGTACGCGCCGATGTCGGAAGTGGTGTAGCTGCACACATGGCCGGAGTAGCCGCATTTCACCGCCTCGGGGATGTGGTCCATGGCGGCGCGCGTGGCCCCCAGCAGGGCGCCGTGGTTCTCGGGGAAGTACACCTCGAAACCGGCGGCGCGCAGCAGTTCGGCCGGGCCCACGCTGGTACACCAGGCGATCTTCTTTTCGCCGGAGCCCAGCGAGCGGAAGTACTCGCCCATGATGGCCTTCAGCGTGGCGGTGCTTTCGATCTTATGCATGGCGCTTGTGCCCGTCGGGTTCCAGTTCGATCACGTACACCTCTTCGTCCACCGGCACGCTCGCGCCGTACAGTTTCTGCAGGTGCGACCGGTATTTGTCCATCACGTTCCTGGGCGCCATCTTCATCGAGGGCGTCAGCGTGTTCTTCTCCAGCGACAGCTCGTCGAGGATCACCGCGGCCGAGCGCACCTTGGCGAACTTCTGCCCGATGCTGTCGTTGGCCATGCGCAGGCAGCCCGTGAGGCAGCGCCCCAGCTCGTTGAGGCTGCGCGGGCAGAAGCAGCCTTGGTCGGGCGTGATCTGGTAGTCCGGGTGCTCCAGCAGCTTCTTGTTGGGGAAGATCAAGGCCACGGGGTATTCCTCGCCGCTGCCCGCCACCACGGCGTACTGCACGTAGTGGCACTTGAGCTCGATGGCCTTCTCCAGGTCGGTGGGGATCACTTTCTCCCCGTTGGAGAGCTTGAAGATGCGGTCCTTGCGGGTGATCAGCTTCAGCCCGTTGGGCGTGATCTCGCCCACGTCGCCGGTGCGGTACCAGCCGTCGTCGGTGAAGGCCTGCGCGTTGGCTTCGTCGTTGCGGTAGTAGCCCACCATCACGTTGGGGCCCTTCACCTGGATCTCATCGTCCGCGCCGATGCGCACCTGCACGCCGGGGATCGGCTTGCCCACCAGGCCGGTTTCGCGCTTGAGCGAGGGGTCGGTGAGCGTGCAGCAGGGCGCGGTCTCCGTGAGGCCCCAACCCTCTATCACGGGGATCTTCCGCTTCTCAAACTCATTGGACAACGCCTCGGGCAGGGCGGCGGCGGCGGTGAAGACGAACTTCAGCTCCGGGTGGAAGAGGATGTCCTCGTTCTCCTTGCTCGCGCGGGCCAGTTCGAACAGGGCCTGGTACACCTTGGGCACGCTGAAGAACACGGTGGGCCGCACCTCCTGCCAGTCGCGGAAGATGGACTGCGGGTCCTTGCCGTAGCTGGTCTCCAGCGCATAGGTGGCGCCGCGCGAGAGTGCGCTGAACAGCTCGAAGATGCCGCCGAAGCTGTGGTGCCAGGGGAGGTAGGAGAGGAAGCGGTCGTGCTCGCCGATGTTCCACGCGGCATCCAGCGCGGCCTGTTGCGAGAGGATGTTGCCGTGGGTGAGCTGCACGCACTTGGGCACGCCCATGGTGCCGGAGGTGTACATGTTGAGGCAGATCTCATCGGCCCCGGCGTTCACATGCAGCGGGTCGTCCGTGCTGTTCCGTGCGGCCAGCAGTTCGGCGAACTCGTGCTGCTGCGCGAAGCGTTGGGGCACGCCCGGGTCCATCACGAAGATGCGGTCCAGGCCCAGGTCGCCGCCCAGGCGCGCGAGCTGGAGCTCGCCTGCCACGGCCAGGAAGCGCGCGCCGCAGTGGCGGATCAGCAGCTCGGCGGTATCGGTGTGGAAGAAGGCGAAGATGGGCACGGCGATGCCGCCCGAGGCCATCACGGCCAGCTCCAGCTCCAGCATGGCCAGGCGGTTGGGCGAGAAGATCACCAGCTTGTCGCCGGGCTTGAAGCCGAAGCGGTGGCGCAGGTTGTGCGCGATGTTCAGGACGTCCGCATGGAAGCGCTCCCACGTGATGCCCTCGAAGTTCCCTTGCGCGTTGCGGGCGCGGAACACGGTGCGCCCGGCGAAGCGTTCCGCATTGCGGTGCAGCAGGGTGGCCAGGTTCGGCACCACGGGGCCCAGCGGGCGTTCGGCTTGCAGCGGGTTCATGGCGCGGGGTTCACACGGCCATCACGGCCTGTTTCTGCTTGAGCTTGAAGTGGCGGAACCCGCCCCAGAGCGCGGCGCCCAGCGCACCGGAGTAGATGGCGTCGGGGTGCGAGAGGAATTCGTAGGTCTTCTTCTTGTTCTCCGCGGCGGTCTCCTCAATGGCCTGCACCATGCCCACGTTCATGCCCATGCCGCCCACCAGTGCAATGGGCGATTCGGCCCGCAGGGCGCCGAGCAGCTTCACCACGCGCCCGGCGATGGAGAGGTTGATGCCCTTGACGATGTTCGGGGTGGAAAGGCCCTTGGAGACGAGGTTGATCACGTCGGTCTCCGCCAGCACCGCGCAGATGCCCGAGGGCACTTCGGGCTGGTCGGCCTTCAGGGAGATCTCGCCCACCTCTTCGATGGCCAGGCCCAGGTAGCGCGAGATGTTCTCGATGAACTGGCCCGAGCCCGAGGCGCACTGGCCCGTCATCTTGTAGTCCACCACCTTGCCGCGCTCATCCACCTTGATGGCCCTCACGTACAGGCCGCCCATGTCCACCACGGTGCGCGCGCCGGGCACGAAGTGGATGCCGCCCCGCGCGTGCGAGGTCATGCTGTAGAAGTGGCCCGTCTTCCGGGCCACCATCTCGCCTTCGCCCGTGGAGGCCAGGTAGGCGATGTCGCGGTCGTAGTCCAGCTGGTGGCGCTGCAGCATCAGGTCCACGGACTCCTGCACCACGTCCTTGGGGTCGCGCTTGCGCAGCTTTTCGGCCGCCTTGTCCAGGATCCGGTGGTCCTGCCCCAGGCGGTCGTAGCGCAGCAGCACCACCTTCACGTAGCTCGCGCCCACGTCCACGCCCATGGTGTGTACGTAGCGGTCCTGTTCATCGGTCATCAGGGTGTTCATGGCCATGGCGTTCTGGTTATCGGGGTTCACTCGGCACCTTCGGTCTCCACCACGGTCTTGCCGGCGGGCAGGTCCACGTTGATGTTCCTGCGGGAGAGCATGGCGGCGCCCAGTGCGCCCATGAAGATGGAATCGGTGTGGATGTTCATCGTGAGGTCGCCGTAGGCGTGGCGCACCATCTCCTTCACGTACTTGAGCACGGCCTGGTTGCGGGCCACGCCCCCGGTGAAGGTGAACTCGTTGCGCACCCCGCCCGAGCGGGCGATGAGCGACATGGCCCGCTGCACGATGGCCTTGTGCAGGCCCGCGAGGATGTTGGGCCGTTCCTCGCCGTTGTGCAGCAGCTCCTTCACCTCGGCGCCGGCGAACACCGTGCAGGTGGAGCAGATGGTGGTTTCCTTGGTGGCCTTGTTGGCCTCGGTGCCCAGCTCGTTGAGCGAGAGGCCGAACTCGTCGGCGATGTAGCCCAGGTAGCGGCCGCAGCCCGCCGCGCAGCGGTCGTTCATGTGGAAGCTGGTGACCAGCCCGTGGCTGTCCACCTGGATGGCCTTGGTGTCCTGCCCGCCGATGTCGAGCACCGTGCGCGTCTTGGGGAACACGGCGTGGGCGCCGAAGGCGTGGCAGAGGATCTCCGACTTGATGCAGTCCGGCGGGAAGGGCAGCAGCGCGCGCCCGTAGCCGGTGCCCACCATGCGGGCGATGTTGATTTCCTCGCCGGCGATGTCCGCCACGTGCGGCCGCAGCGTCTGCTCCACTTCCTTGTAGTGCTTGCGCACGGCTTCCAGCCCGGCATCCGCCCCGGCAGCGCCTTCCGCCAACGCGCTGTACTTCTCCTCGAGCGCGGCCATCGACTCGGCCATCAGCTCGGCGAAGTCGTAGTGCACCATCTCGTTCTCCACCGGGGTGATGCTCTTGTCGAAGGCCAGCATCAGCGGCTCGTAGAAGCTGCGCCCCTTCTCCTCCACCTGGGCGTTGTATTTCTCGCTCACGATGTCGCGGAAGAACTGGTTCTTCGAGCCGAGGTCCTCGTGGATGAAGCCCCGGTGGATCTGCGGCCGGATGGTCTCGATGATCTCCTTGAGCTTCTCCAGGATCGCGGCCTTGTCGGCGTGGGTGTAGCCTTCCACGGTGCTCACCAGCAGCTTCTCCAGGCTTTCCATGCGCCGCTTGAACTGCCCGTACTTGAACACGTTCTTCAGGTCCTGCATGTACCGCTGGTACTCGGGCCGCGCCATTTGCTCGGCCGGCACGCGCTGTTGCAGCAGGGTGAAGCGCGCGTCGTAGATGGCCTCGTCGCGGGCGATGTCCGCCGCCACCTTGTAGTTGGCGCGCGTGTTGGTGATGCCGCGACCGATGATCGCGTCCTGCTCGTCGATGATCACCGCCTTGGAGGTGGTGGAGCCGAGGTCGATGCCCAAGTAGTAGTTCTTCATGGTGCGGGGTTGGTTTCGGCCGCCTCGAACATCTTCCGCTGCGCCAGCATCTGGAAGTAGGATTCAAGCCGGTTCTTGATGTTCGAGTACGAGAAGTAGCGGGGGTCCACCAGGTCCGATTCAATGAAGCCCACCGGCACTTCCAGCTTGTCCTCCAGGTCGCGCATCATGGCCAGCTGGCCCGCGGAGAAGGAGTTGCAGCTCTTGATGGAGTTGGTCACGTAGCCGTCCGCCTGGTACTCGGTGATGCACTTGGAGAGCAAGGCCACGCGCTGGGGGATGTTCAGGTTGGTGTAGCAGTTCATGCAGTACTCGGCCAGCGCCTCCAAGGGCCGCTCGGGGTCGTGCCGCCAGCCCAGGTCGTACACGCCGCCCACCTTGGTGTAGGAGGAGGCCACGATCACCGCGCCCATGTCGTAGAAGATCTTCCAGAACTCGCGGAAGCTGGTCCAGTTGGGCGGGCCCTCCACCACCAGGCGGAACTTCTCCTCCTTCATCTCGCCCTCGGGCGTCACCGGCCCCAGGCCTAGGCGGATGCGCTCCTGGATCTCGCTGTACAGTTCCTTGTAGTAGTCCACCGCCTCCTGCGTGCCGCGGAAGCCGATGTTGATCGGGCCGATGTAGTAGACCCCCGCGAAGTAGGCGTCGATCGGCGAGGGGCGGTGCTTGGTGGTGTCGAAGATCTTGGTGATCCAGTCCTCGGCCTCGCGCGAGAGCTCCAAGTGGCGCTTGAGCTTCTCCTCGTCGTACTTGATGCCGGTGACCTCCTCCATCTTCGGGATCACCTCCTCGCGGAACTGCTTCACCATGTACTGGGTCATCTCCGGGGTCATCACGCCGTTCTCCTGGTAGGGCGTGTGCACCATGATCACCTTGGTGTCCGGATACTCCCGCTTGAGCGTCTCGAACCACTTCATGAAGGTGAAGCAGCCCGTGTAGCTCAGCAGCAGCACGTCCGGCTCGGGCAGCTTCTGGCCCGTGGGGCCGATGTTGCCCTTGAGCAGCATGCCCACGTCGCACTTCACGTAGGTGCACACGTCCTCGCTGTGGGCGTGCTTCTCCGCTTCGCGGATGTAGCCGGCGGATTTCTTGCGCATGGCGTTCTGCAGCGCGTTGATCTCCGGGTACACCGGCAGCATGTCGAACGTGCGGATCAGCTCCGAGAGGTTGCCCGGCACGAACGTGTAGCAGACCTTGCGGCCTTTCTCCTTCGCCGAGGCGAGGTCGTTGAAGAGCCCTTCGATCATCTCCTTCTGGAGGATCATGCTCTTTTCCTTCTGGACTTCCTGTGCCATGTGCCCCTGGTGTTAGTTCGTTAGCGCGGCGCCCGCGGGTTCGTCCTCCCACAACTTGATGGAATCGGAGAAGGCGCCCACCTGCTCCTTGATGACCTTGAACTGGTTGATGTTCTCGCTGAACTGGAACGCGATGTAGCGGATGCCCATGCGGTCGAAGGCCTTCTGGAAGATCGGCGCGTCGAGCAGGCTGGGGTCGCAGAAGCTGGCCGAGGCGAAAATGACGCCGTCCGCCCCGCGGTCCTTGACGATCTTGGCCAGGCGGTTCTCCTTCGGATTGTCCACGTCGTAGATGGAGGAGGACAGCTGGCTCTGGTGGATGTAGGCGTGGGCGATGGCCTTCAGCGGCTCGGCCGTGGTGGCGTCGATGTCGCCCAGGATCATGCGCGAGCCCAGCATCAGGTCGTCGTCCACCACGTAGCAGCCCGCCTCCTCGATGGCGCGGACCAGGCCCACGGCGGGCTGCTCGCAGAAGGCGCCCGAGAGCACCACCTTGATCTTGTCCTGCGCCTTGCCCGTTTCACGTTCCAGGTGGGTGCATACCTGCTCCAGGATGGCATTGTGCTCCTCCACCGGCATCACCGTGCCGGCGCGCACCACGTAGTACAGTTCCTCCAGGGTCATGCGCCAGGGGTGATCCTGACGCACATCATAGATCCGGGCGATCAGGCGCCGGTTGGTGTTGTACAGCGCGATGGAGCGGTTCAGGGCCTCGGGCGTCACCTCCTTCCCGTTGATCTCCTTGATGTAGTGCATCACGTGCTGCATCTCCTGCTGGTAGAACACGCCGCCCACCTCGGGCAGGAAGTTCTGCGGGAAGTCCATGTACTTCACGAACTTGCCCAGCTTGTTCAGCTTGAAGATGCCCGAGAGGTTGCGCAGCACGTCGCAGATGCTCGGGAAGATGTAGCCGTCGAAGTGATCGGTGTGGTTGTCCAGCACCAGGTCGATGATGCTGCGCGGGATGTGGCAGATGTACGACTGGTAGTAGGCGTCGCCCTTGATGATCTGCTTGCGGTCGCCCCCGCCGAAGATGCCCACCGGCAGGCCGCCGGCGGCGTGGATCACCTCCCGGGGGAAGTACACGGGCATGTAGCCCACCACCACGCCGTCCGCATGTTCCTCCTTCCATTTCCGCGCGCGGGTGAACTGCAGGTCGAAGGCGTGTTCCTTGCAGACGCGGATCCAGTGGTCCAGGGGTTTCAGTTCTCCGTTGTTCGGTTGCATGGTGAAGGGGATTCGGGATCCAACATCGGATTGCTCCGCCCGCCGGGTCCCATGGCCATGGGCACGCGCACAGGCCCATCGAAGCGGGCGTACTTCACCCCTGCCCGCAGCGGCACCGTTTGCGGCCTGTAAGCTGACCGGACATGCATGATCGATGTTGGATCTGAGCGAAGCAACCAGATCGGGGGGACCTGGAAAATGATTTATATCATAAAAAGCACGAGTTGCTGGCACAGGTATACCAAGGATCAAGTGCGCCGCAGGGATCATTCAGCCAGCACCACACTGGAAACGATACAGGGCGCCGCGATGCCAAAGGATCTCCGGGACCCACCATATAGGTTACCATCATATTCATGTTGATCAGAACGGCGGGTGTCCGGCTTGGCCCTGAACAGGCCAGGGCAGGCCTACGAGCCGTATTGGGATGACCGATCGGAAACTGCGTTCGGTCGGTACTTATACCATCTCCGCATTCAATATCGGCCGATCCGCTTACCCTTTCCGAAGGCTCAGTGGTCGTCGTAGAACAAGACGCAGTACCTCGTTCCACCAATGGATCCCGAGCAGACCTTACCGGAAATGCGAAGCCAAGCGCTCCAGCTCTCTATGCTTCAAGATCCGGACCTGCTTGCCAACCAGTCCAATGACCTTGAGACGCTGCAGTTCCGCCAGGGCGCGGATGACCGACTCATACGACGTATCGACCATTTGGGCGATATCCGTTCGAGAAAGCGTGAACGCAAGACACTTCGGATCAGCGGCATCCCACCCGAAGGCCTCTTGGTTCAGCTTAAGTGCCTTTGCCACCCGCTGAAGCACGGGCATCTCCAAGTGGTCACGCATCTCCTGATCAAAAGCGCGTAGCTCATCGGCGAAGAAGAGCAGGAAGTGATAGCAGAAGGCGTTATTGGCTTTCAGTACACTGGTGAACAAGCTCATGGGGATGGTGTTCACCACGGTGTCCATCAATGCCGTGACCGTAGCGGTATAGACCAGGTGCTCACCGAGAGCGCGATGGCCCACCACCTCGCCAGGTCCAGCCAGGCGGAGGATACGGCCCCTACCCTTCTCGTATGCTGCGCAGACCTTCACGCCGCCACGCTGGATCATGAACATGCGGTCGGCGACCTGGCCCTGCTGGAACACATGTTCGCCTTTACGAAAAGCGATCTGGACATTGCGCTCCCGCATCAACTGTCTCCATTCCGGAGAACAGTACTTCTCAATGAGGGCGTTCAATCGCGGCATCCGCTCCACTTGTTCCTTCCCTTTCGGCATGTTGCAAAGCTACCCGGCCACGACCATCCGCCTAACCTGAGACCGCGTTCCCGATACCCTGACCGAACGACCGCATAGCCGCGATGGTGGGGCAGTGCGCGTCGGGGTGCTTCGCCACACGTTCACACCACCCGTAATGCGGCCTTGGTCGTAACATATCATTGATCCATATCATACTTCTACCACGCTCGTGTCGTTCCCCTCCAGGACCTGGTCGTGTAAGCACGGCTCCTCTTGCGAAGGATCGGATCCGTATCGGCCCCCGACGCAAGGCGATCATAAAAACGCTGAGACGGCCTATCGGCAGTGTGATCCACCTCACACCTCGATCCGGTGTTCAGCCCATGGCCGCCCCCTAAGCCAAGTAGCGGATCGGGATCGGCCGGTCGTGGAACCGTACCGCTCCATAACTCGTAGATAGCCTTGTTTCATGATTCATGTCATTGACAGTTCCTTGCCGATCCGTTCAATTTCGCGGTCATCCCCCCCTCACATGCGCAACCTCTACTTGATCCCGGTCCTTCTTCTCCTGGCAAGCCCGGTCACCTCCCTGGCCCAGTGTACCACGACCAACGCCACCTCGTGCCAATGCCCGCCCGGTCAGGGGACGGACTGTGACCTGTTGCCGGATATGACCACCTCGTGGTATGCGGCGCTCAACTACCTGAGCGGGCCGAATGAGGAAGCCGGACGTGTCTACATCACAAGTTCCACACCCAACATCGGCTACGGCCCCTTGGAGGTGCGTGGCGTGGACGTGAACGGATACCGACGTTTCGTATGCGGGGTGGACACCTTCACGGTCCACGACCCATCAGCCTCGCAACAGTTCGCGTGCCCGAACGGAGGAACGGCCAAACAGCTCACCACGCAGCGCATCTTCCATAAGAACGGGCCCACCATGACGTCCACGGAACGCGTGATGCCACAGGGGATGACCTACCACCCCACGCATGGGCACACCCACTACGACCAATGGGGCATCTTCAGCCTTCGGCTGCCCGAAACAGGCGTGACCGACCCGCGCCAATGGCCCATCGTGGGGCAGGGCTATAAGCTGGGATACTGCCTGATGGACTATCACAATTGCAACGCGGGCGCGGCCAACCACCACTGCAAGGACGATAACACCCAGTACAATGCCGGGACCACGCTCTACGGCCCCGACTTCCCGAACCTGGGACTGGGCGGGTCCTACGGGTGCAGCATGAGCCGACAGGGCATCTCTTCAGGATACACCGACGTATACAGCGAATACCTCGATGGCATGTGGATCGAGTTACCATCGGGCACCTGCAACGGGGACTATTGGATCGTGATGGAATCGGACCCACTGAACGTGGTGGTGGAGGCCAACGAGACCAACAACTGGACCGCAGTACCCTACACCTTGACCGAGCAACCCACCACCGCTCCCGCGGCCAGGATCCTCTGCGACGAACAAGCCTTCGTATGTGCGGGAGGCCAGGTGGAACTTCGGGCCTCTCCGGGCACCGCATACCTGTGGTCCAACGGGGCGACCACCAACCGGATCACAGCGGGCGCCGGCACCTATACCGTGGCGGTCACGAGTTATTGCGCAACGGCCACTTCCGCCCCCTTCACGGTTGTTGAACTTCCGCAGCCCACGCCGCCCCTTGCGAGCAATACGGTCGTTTGCGAGGGAGCAGAGGCCTTGCTCACGGCCACAGGAACCGACCTGCAATGGTTCGACCAAGGCGGGACCCTTCTGGGCAGTGGTCCCTCCTTCACCACTCCTCCACTCTACGCCAGTACGGCCTACCAGGTCGCCTCGCACACCACGTCGGTGGGCAGTACCATGAACGGGGGCAAGCCGGACAACAGCGGAAGCGGCGCCTTCCACTCCGGAGGGGAGGCGCTGAAGTTCAATGCGCTCACCTCCTTCCATCTCGCCTCGGTGAAGGTTTATGCCGGCAGTGCGGGCTACCGCACCATCGAACTGGTCGATGCCCTTGGCGTGCTGCGCCAGACACGGTCGGTATCATTACCCGCCGGAGCTTCGACCGTCGCACTGGGCTGGGACATCCTGCCAGGCAACAACTACAAGCTCGTGGTAAGCGGCACGACGGACCTCTGGCGCAGCACCGCGGGGGTCAGTTATCCCTACACGATCGGTACCGCCGTTACGATCACCGGATCCTCGGGTGGCTCCACGGTGTACCCGTACTTCTTCGACTGGGTGGTAAGGATCGGTGGCGGTAGCTGCATGAGCGCGATGACGCCGGTGGAGGCCACGGTGGAGATCTGCACGGGAGTGGACGAACCGCTCGCTCTGCGTGGCATCGAGGTCTATCCGAATCCGAGCGCCGGTCTCTTTGACCTCACGCTCCATTTATTGGAACCCAAGCCGGTGGAACTCGAGGTGATCGACATGCTGGGCCAACGTGTACATGCCGAACGGATCCAGGCACCAGCTGGTCGGTTGGTCCATGAACTGGACATGACGCAGCTTTCGTCGGGGGTGTATATGCTCTCTCTCCGGCTCAGCGGGCGTGTGTTCACGCGCCGGTTGGTGGTGGAGTGACCTCATGGGGGCAACGCGTACACCACCTTACGCGCGTTGGCGCTTGGCCACGCTGGTGGGCGTGCATGTGCTCTTCATTGCGCATTTCGTGCATTGGAAGCTGAAGGGGCGCACACTTGCCCCCTTAGAGTTCAACGAGGTGCTCTACACCATCCACCAAGGCATCGTCACCGCCGGCTTCATCCTGATGGCCCTGGTGATGGTGGCCACCCTCGTATTCGGCCGGTTCTTCTGTTCGTGGGGCTGCCACATCCTTGCATTGCAGGATGCAGCGGGGTGGATCATGGACAAACTGCGGATCCCGCGCCGGCCGATCCGATCACGCACGTTGATCTGGGTACCGCTGGCCGTGATGTTCTATCTCTTCATCTGGCCGCAGATCATACAGGCATGGCATGGCGTGGAACAGCAGACCGCGCACGTGGTCGAAGCGGGCGGTGGGCGCTGGTCGTCCTTCAGCACCGATGACCTGTGGCGCAACCTGCCACCGCCGGGCGTGGCGGCGCTCACCTTCTTCGTTTGCGGCTTCGTGATCGTGTACCTGTTGGGTAGCCGGGGCTTCTGCTTCCAGGCTTGCCCCTATGGGGCGCTCTTCGGCCTGGCCGACCAGCTGGCCCCCGGCCGCATCGTGCTCACCAAGGATTGCAGCCAGTGCGGCCTGTGTACCAAGGCCTGTACCTCGGACATCCTGGTACACCGGGAGCTTGCTGTACATGGCATGGTCACCAATCCGCGCTGCCTGAAGGACATGGACTGCGTGGCGGCCTGTCCTGAAAAGGCCGTGAGCTATGGTTTCCGCATGCCGCCGCTCTTCCGCAAAGGGCATCCCATGGGTGCATACAGCGGACGGTTCGCCAATTCCCTGGGCGAGGACATCTTCCTGCTCATCTCCTTCCTCATCGCCATGCCCGTGTATCGCGGTCTATATGATCGGGTGCCCTTCCTACTGGCGGTGGCCCTTGCCCTCTGCACCGCCTGGCTCCTTCTCCTGGGTTGGCGCTTGCTGCGCAAGGGTGCGCTCCAGTTCCGCGGTATCACATTGCGGATGGACCGACGTCTTCGTCCGGCAGGTCGTGTGTTCGCCGTGGCGATCGTTGCCGTGTTGATCGTACTCCTCCACAGCGCCTGGGTGCAGGCACACACGTTGCTGGGTAGGCGCGGCTTCGCCAAGGTGCTTGCGCAGCATGTGCGACCAGGGGAATTGAACACAACGATCATGCATTACGAAGCAGCATTGCGTGTCGGCCTCATCGCCCCGATCGATCGCCGCTTCGAGCTGGCCTCCCTCCATCAACAAGCCGGAGATGTGCCAAGGAGCGTGGAACTGCTCACGGGGATCCTGAAGGAGGATCCCACACATGCCGAAGCGCGGTACAGGCTGGGCGAGCTTGCCTTGGCACAGGGTGATCGCCATGCGGCCATCCGTTACTGGACGGAGAATCTGGTGAGCGGTCAAGGGCGGTCGGGGGCACGACGGATCGAGATGCTTGTTCGCACTGCGATGGCCCTTGGGGCATTGAAGGAGACGATGTTCGATGCAGATGGGGCACGTGCCGCATACGCCAACGGGCTGGAGCATGCACCGGACGATGCGGGGTTGCTGTTCGCATCCGGCAGGCTGGCCCATCGCACCGGGCGGGTGGTCGATGCCCTGCACTTCTTCGAGGCGGCCCTGGCCCATGACGGCCCCGAAGCGCAACTCCGGAACAATATCGGCGCGCTGTATCTGCAACAAGGACGGCCCACTGATGCGCTGCCACACCTTGAACGGCTGGCCGCCCTACGCCCGACCGATGCGCACGTACGCTACAACCTGGGGATGGTGCATGCGCGCTTGGGCCGGAAGGACCTGGCGGTGGCGGCCTTGCGTGCCTCGGTGCAGCTCGATCCCTCCGACCCACGGCCCCGGCAAGCATTGGCCCAACTCCACCGATCCGACACCCCCCTCCACCCGTGATGCGCACCCTGGTCCTTCTCACCGCCATCGTCACCATGGCCATGTCCATTCCGGGTGATCCCTGGAAAGCACCCGCCGAAGCCGATCGCCTCAAGGACCCGATGGCCGATAACCCCAAGGCCGCAGCGATCGGAGGCAAGGTCTTCCGATCGCTGTGTTGGACCTGCCACGGACCACAGGGCCGTGGCGATGGACCGAACGCAGCCGAATTGAAGGTGCGACCAGCCGACCTGGGCACGGCGATGGTGCAGGATCAAAGCAACGGTGCGCTCTTCTGGAAGATCACGCATGGTCGAGGCGAAATGGCCTCATACGAACAGGTCCTGAGCCGCGAGGATCGCTGGGCGCTCACGCATCACATCCGAACCCTCGCCCATCCATGAGAACGCTCGGGTCCCTCCTCTTCATGGCATGCTACGCATTCGTCGGGGTTTCCACGACGCACGCACAGGATACCTTGGCACGCGAATACGTGGCAGGCACCTTCGCCGGCACACAGGTGGTGAATGCGCCCAGTGTGGAGGTGGTGCCTCGCAAACGATCGTTCGGGTTCATGATCCAGCATCGTTTTGGTGCGGTGGGTCCCGATGAGCAGGTGTGGAAACAATTCGCGGGACTCGACCTACCGGCGAACATCCGCTTCGCTTTCCAGTACGCCCCCTTCAACGACACACAACTGGAACTCGGTCGTTCCAAGAACGGCAAGGTCTGGGACCTGGGTGTGAAGGCCCGCTTGCTGAAGCAGACCGTGGAGGGTGAAATGCCGGTATCGCTCACCCTTCTCACCGATATCGCGCTGATGAGCGATGACTTCCCGACCGTGGGTGACCGCGATTTCTTCGCCGATGGGGAACGCCTCTTCGCCTATCGGTTCGAACATCGCTTATCCTACAACAGCCAGGTGATCCTCGCGCGGCGTTTTTCCCCCTGGTTCTCGGCGCAAGTGGCTCCGGTGGCCATCTACCGCAACCTGGTGCCTGTCGGGGGCTCCAATCTCACGCTCGCGGTCACCGGGGCGGTACGGATCAAGGTGGCCACCAAGGGATCCATTCTGATGGAGGCGACACCTGTATTACAGGGAAGGCTTCCCGGAGAAGATCGCCCATCCCTGGCCCTGGCATACGAGGTGGCCACGCTGGGCCATGTCTTCCAAGTGGTGCTGGCCAGCGGGCAGGAGGTCGTGGAGCAACGCCTGCACACTTCGCCTGTGACGCGATACGACAAGGGACACATGCACCTGGGGTTCAATATCGCACGCACGCTTTTCGTCAAACCGAAGATGCCCAAGCCCTGAACGGATGAGAAAACTCGCGACCATATCGGTCCTTATCGTGGTGTTGGCTTCCTGTACAAAGGATGAGGGGCCGATGTTCGTCCCCAAGCCCACTCCGCCCGGCATTCCGGTGGACACGGCCTACTTCAGTACGGAGGTGCTTCCCATTCTCACCGCACACTGCTGGACCTGTCATCCACCAATGGCCGATATGGACCTTTCCGCTGCGGAGGCTTACAACAGCCTCGTTGGTGTGGTGAGCACCAATCATGCACCTGCGCTGCGTGTGGTGCCGGGCGATCCCGAGGCGGGCGTGCTTTGGAACAAGGTCAACTTCACCGAGGTGTACGGCTTAGGCATGCCCCCGGATGGTTCGGTGCTGAGCAGCGAGGAACTGGCCACGATCCGCGACTGGATCGAGCAGGGGGCGTTGAACAATTGAGGAGGCGTCGCGTAGGCCGGATCCTGTTGGAATGGACCCGTTCACCCTTTCATGAAGGCCCGGCGCAGGAACGTGTCGTTCGATCGCAACAAGAGGTGGTACATACCCGGTGGTAGCTGTGCGATATCCAGGGAACCCATCGTGGTGTGGGTCAAGGCGGAACGCATGATCACGCGACCCAGTGCATCCAGTATCACCGCCTGATCAACGGGCGATCCACTGTGGAAATGCAGTGTTTCCAACGCAGGTGATGGGTGGACCGACACGTCCTCTGCCCCCGGTCCATCCCCCATTCCGGTGATCGGGTCCACCACGATGTACTGTAGCATCATCATGTTGTCCTCGTGCATCAGGTTGTGGCAATGGTACATGAAGGGCCAGCCATCACTGAGCTCCTCGAACCTCATGATCACGCGCACCTCTTCGCCTGCATCCACGAGCGCCACATCCTTTGCACCTTGCTCCCAAGCCGGTGGTACGGCACCATTCCGGTCGAGGATGAAGAAGGATCCCCCGTGGATGTGCATGGGGTGGGCCATGTTGGAGTTGTTCCGGATCGTCCACACCTCGGTGGCGCCGAGCATGACCGTGTCGTTGACCACCGCCATGTCGAACATGGCGCCGTTGATGTAGAACATGCCCATGCCCACCATGCCATTGCCGGAGAGCACCTTGGTGCGCATGCGGGAGGCATCGGCCTCCTCGTAAGGCTCCACTGGAACAAGTGTTGCGGGGATGACCGTGACCGGATCCGGGGTGGGGGTGGTCACGCGTATGCGTAGGACCGGGAAGTCGATCCCGCTCAACGCGCTGCTTTCCCACAGGATGTAAGAGCTTCCGGGCATGGTCGCCGGCAACTCGGACCCGTAGCTCATCAGTAGGAGGCTGTCCCCTTCCATGCCGGTGAGGTCGAGAAGGACCTCGGCCCGCTCGCCGTTGCTCAGTAGCAACCGGTCCGTGGTGGCCGGGTCGGGGAGCATCCCACCATCCCCGGCGATCACATTGATCGGTTCACCATGCTCGAAGCCGAGGGCGTAGACCCGCGCATTGGATCCGTTCAGTAAGCGTAGGCGCACCACTTGGGCGGGGCATTCGAGGTAGGGGTCGGGGGTTCCGTTCACCAGGACCGAGTCGCCGAAGGGACCGAAGACCAGGTCTCCATTCGGATGGAAGCGGCGGTCCTGGATCACGACCGGGAAGTCATCCACACCGTAGGTGCGTGGGAGGTCGAGGGCGGCTTCGGCATCATCCTGCACAAGGATGAAGCCCGCGACACCCAGGTTGGCTTGTTCGGCGGTCAACTCATGCGGATGCGGATGGTACCAATACGTCCCTGCGGGGTTCTTCACCTGGTACTTCACATCCCAATGCTCGCCAGGCGCGATCTCACGCGGAGGCCCACCATCGAACTCGCCCGGTACGCGTAGCCCGTGCCAGTGCATGTTGGTGACTTGCGCCAAGTTGTTCTGCACCTGTATGTGGGCCGTATCGCCGGTGTGAAGAATGAGCGTAGGTCCCAGGTAGGGCGCACCAACCCCGTAGGTGTTGGTGTTGATCCCGGGATAGAATTGGTGGACATGCTCATCCACCACCAGGTGAAAGGTATCCTGGTCCAATGCCGGCGGTATGGCCATTGGGTTCTGTGCGCGACCCGGCGCGATGGAAGCCAGAAGCACGGCGATGAGTACGGGTCGGAGGGTCCGCATGGGAAAATGGATCACATCCAGAACGGGTCGGGCCATAACGAAGGGGGCGCTTCAACGAATTGGTCGTGTGCGGCTTCAATGCGCAGGAGTTCCTCCTCGGTGGCCTGTTGTTGCACCAATGGGAACAACTCCTGTTCCACTGCAAGGATATACGCCTTCAATTGACGAGAGAGCAGGGGTAATGCCTCTGGGGTACCGCTTGCCGCGATGAAAAGATGAGTGAGCACTTGATGTGCCCGCAAGGCCTCGATGGCCAAGGGGTGGGTGTCTCCGAGCACCGGGAGAACAACCTTTTCCTTGGTGGCGAAATGTGGCGCCAACCGGGTGTGGAAGAAGTGTGTGCAAAGTGCTTGGATCCGCTGCGGCACCACTCCCTGCTCCAACCCTTGTCCGATCTTCCAGCACAACAGTAACGCCTCCTGGTGGGTGCGATGAAGGCCGCTCAGAGGGGTAGGTCGAGTGTGGGTTGGCATGGTCCGTGGGGTGTCCATCGCGCTCCACGGCCTCTGGCTGGGGTGTGCAATACACCCTTCAGGGATCGCGATCAGCGCTGCGGTGGTATCGGTTGGTTCAGAGGCAAAGCAAGGCCCGTTCGCCGGTCGCATGCCTGACGATCGTCAGGTGCGGGGCTGACCGGAGGTTGGACCTTGGCGGCCTCAACATGCGTGCGATCCTGATCGGACTATGTGCTTTGTTCGCGCTGTACACCGTGCTGGTGTACAAGGGTCCGGACCACGTGGGCACCGAACCGCCGGACGCCAGGGTGCTGGCCGGTATGCAGCAGTGGCAGGAGCAGAATTGCCAGAGTTGTCACCAATTCTATGGCTTGGGGGGCTACATGGGGCCGGACCTCACCAACGTCACCGCCCGCCGCAGTGAGCAGTTGATCCGCACATTCATTCGATATGGTACCGGGCGCATGCCCGCGCACGACCTCACCGAAACGGAGATCGACGAGCTGGTCGTTTTTCTTCGGTGGGTGAACGCGTCCGGATCCTCACAGGTACCTGACAGTGCGGTCCACTGGACGGGCACCTACATCCTGGAACGTTGATCATGAGCAGGACCCTCACCCTCCATGTGGGCTACGCCCTGATCCTGTTGCTGGGAGCCCTGTTCGTGGGCCTTCTGGCTGCCTTGGCCTACCTCTTCCCCGACCTTGGCGCACAGCTCCCTTTCGTGCAGTTGCGCCCCATGCACGTGTCAGCCGCGTTGTTCTGGATCATCACCGGAGCCACGGCGGGCGTGCTGCACTACAAACGCGAGGTGTTCGCTCAGCCACGTGAACCGTTCGCCGAACGTGCGTTCGTGCTGTTGTGGGTGGCCACCACGGTAAGTGTGTTCATCTTCTATGCCTTCCGGCGGTTCGGCGGCAGGGAGTATTGGGAATTCCCCCCCCTGCTTGGCATCCCCATCGCCCTGGCCTGGATCCTCCTTCTGGTGTCCTACTTGCGCTCCTGGACAAGAAGGCCACGACCTGCGCCGCTGTACGTGTGGATGTGGACCACCGGGGTGGTCTTCTTCATGCTCACCTTCCTGGAGCAGAACCTGTATCACATCCCATGGTTCCGGCAGTCGTTCCTGCGCGAGATCACGGTACAGTGGAAATCGAACGGGGCCATGGTGGGCGCATGGAACCAGATGATCTATGGTACGGCGCTGTATCTGATGGTGCGGATCAGCGGCGACGAAGGCATCGCCCGCGGCCGCAAGGTCTTCCTCTTCTGGTTCCTTGGCCTCAGCAACCTCATGTTCAACTGGGGGCACCACATCTACAATGCGCCCACGGCCGGCTGGATCCGCCACGTGGCCTATGGCATCAGCATGGCCGAATGGATCTTCTTCCTGGACATCATACGCGGTTTCAAGGCCAAGCTGGCGGAGAAGCGCAAGTACGACCACCTGTTGACCTACCGGTTCCTCGTCGCCTCCGAGCTGTGGGTCTTCCTCAACCTGGTTCTGGCACTGTTCATGTCCATCCCTGCGGTGAACCGCTACACCCATGGCACCCACATCACCGTGGCGCATGCCATGGGCACCACGATCGGGATCAACACCATGATCCTCCTGGGCTCGTTCAGCTGGTTGCTCCGCATGGACCAGCAGGGGGATCGGGTGGTGCGCCAGGCACGGCTCGGAGCGCGTATGGCCCTGATCGGCCTACCCATGCTGTGGTTCTCGCTGATCGCGGCCGGCGTGTTGAAGGGTTACCGCAGCGTGGCCCTGGGCATGACCGACCATCAAGAGCTGATGGAGCCGGTGGACCAGGTGTTGCTGGTCTTCCTTGCCGGTGGGGTGGTGGTGCTGGCCGGGCTTGGCACCATCGCGATCACTTACCTCGGGGTGCTGCTCCGCGGTGCGCGAAGTAGGGGCATCTCATAGGAGCGGCACAGCTGATCACCGGATCGTACCGATGGGATCATCGTGTGGTATCACCTGCTTGCGCGGAGTTCTCCCCGTGTGCTGACCCATTCAACAACCCGTACCTCGGGGAGTGGGTCCTCTACGGATCCGTGCGCGACGAAGTGGAACTCGGCTCCATATAGCTTCATCATCGTGCCCGGGACCCGACCATGCGGAGGTGCCATGAAAAGCTGCGGATCCGACGTAACACCAATTCGACACTCGGATACCGCCGAACCGCTTGCCCATTATCCGCAGGGCGCACCTATGGGTGGATCTGAGATCCGACATGGTATAAGCGGGTATCTCCTATAGCATTTCCATCCGGAAAAAGGCGGAGGTCCGCCACGAGGACAAGCTACTCCGCCGCCTCCGTCGTGGGTCGCCCCGGTGCAATAGCTCCGCTGGTGGAGAAGAGAAGGACCCACACCCCAAGAGCCATGATGGCACTCACGATGAAAAGCGACCACAGATAGCCGGGGATCTGGCCCCAACCTGCCCAGAAGAAGGTGCCCTGGGTGAAGAGCAGGAACTCGCTTAGCCCGTACCCGATGATGAAGCACACGAGACCTCTGCGGACCATGGGCCGGCGTTCATCGAACCAACCTTGCATGAGCGCGAAGGCGAAGAGCAGGGCGCTGATGGTGCCCAGGGTGTTGAGGTGGACGAAGCCGATGACATAGTTGCGCAAGGTGAGGGACATCTTGGCCACGGCAGGGATCGCCACCAGGGCCTGGGCACCGATCTTCACGGCCATGGAAAGGAGCATGACCGCGATGAGCACTCGCATCCATCTGGACGATCTCACCATGGCTTGCGGCCGTGCGGTGCGCATGGCCAGGAGTGTTCGCCAAGCTGCCCAGAACTGGACCAGAACCGCCATGGCATTCACGGCGAACACCAGTGGTAGTCGTTCGCTCCAGGCAATGGCCAGGGCGAAACTGAAGATCGTTCCGAGCACCCAGAGCATCGTGGTGGTACGGTCCAACTGCACCGCCACACCATGCTTCTCTGCCCATCGGCTCCCGATGGCCATGGCCGCGAACCAGAACCATCCATTGAACTGGAAGTGGAGGAACCACTGGATGCTCCAGTAATAGAGTTCGGAGCCGGCCATACCACTGCTCATGATCGGCCCCATGGCCCAGACCCCGAAAGTGCTGATCACCTGGAAGCCGAAGGCGAGGCGGGCCAACAGACGACTTCCATGGGGAGGCCAATGGCTGGTACGGCGCCAAGCCTGTACCATCAGGGCGTAACCAACGATCGTTTGGGCCGCCGAGAATGAGATGGACCAAGCCCCGTAGCCCTGAAGGGGGAAACTGACGAGCATGCCAAAGACCAGGAGTTGGTTAATGCCCAACCAGAAGGCGAAGCGCCTTGGCGGCTCCCGGCGGTCCTGGCCAAGCAAGGCGATGAGCAAGCCGGGAAAGAGCCAGCCGAGCATGGCCACATGGGAGTGCGCATGCAACCAGGGCTTGAAAAAAAGCCATGGCATTTCCACCACGTAGATCAGGCGGAGCAGGGCCCCTATGGTCGCTGCCAGGGCCATGAAGGCGAGAGAGATCCGGAACCAATTGCGCATGGGCTACGATCTTCCGATGGGAACGGTCCATCGCATCTGACAAAAGTCAGTCTTTAGAATGACTGTCGCCAGTAGGAGCTTTAGGAACTACTTCGCAGCTTTGGTGCGGAATAAATCCAAAGACCATGCGCCACCTATCGAACAAAGTTGCCCTTTCCTGCCTGATCTTGCTCTCCGTCGCCTGTGGCGGTGGCTCCACCCCTGCCCCGGGGACTGGGAACACCCCCCCCGGTGCATCCACCCCCGCTGCCCCCGAAGCTGCTGCTCCGGCCGGCCTGATCACGGCTGCCGACCTCCAGTTGGGCGACATCGACAAGGCCATGGCCGACAAAGGCAAGACCACTTACGACGTGAAGTGCCAGGCTTGCCACAGCACCGGAGATAACCGGGTGGTAGGACCCGGATGGAAGGGCATCACCACCCGTCGCGAACCCGCCTGGATCATGAACATGATCCTGAACATCGACGTGATGCTGGACAAGGATCCTGAAGCCCAGAAACTTCTGGAGGAATGCTTGGTCCGTATGCCGAACCAGAACCTCAGTAAAGAGGAAGGTCGCGAGGTGCTCGAATACATGCGCACACTTTAAGAAAAACCCCAACCTGCAACATGAAACGCCCAGTTCTTTCAACAGCCATCCTGCTCGCCGGAGCGGGTGGTCTATTCCTGCTGATCAACACGATGCAAGGCTGTAGACCGCAGACCGCCCAGACCGTGGTGTCCGGCGATGTGGCCTCCAAGGTGTACGTGAAGCCCGGCTCACACGACGAGTTCTACAACTTCGTCAGCGGTGGTTTCAGCGGTCAGATGTCCGTGTATGGCCTGCCTTCCGGGCGTCTGCTGCGCGATATCCCGGTGTTCTCCGTCGACCCCGAGAACGGCTGGGGCTACAGCGAGGAGACCAAGCCCATGCTCATGACCACCCACGGTTTCATTCCCTGGGATGATTCGCACCACGTGGAGGCCTCCATGACCAATGGTGTGCCGGACGGGAAATACATGTTCATCAATGGCAACAACACCCCGCGGGTGGCCATGATCGATCTGAAGACCTTCCGCACGGCCAGCATCATCGAGATCCCCAACAGTGCCGGCAACCACAGTTCACCCTTCATCACGCCCAACAGCGAGTACCTGGTGGCGGGCACGCGCTTCAGTATTCCCATGGGTACCGATGCGGAGCGCGATGTGCCCATCGAGACCTACAAGGAGAACTTCAAAGGCACCGTCAGCTTCATCAAGCCGGATACGGCCACCAGCACCATGTCGATCGCCTTCCAGATCAAGACCCCGGCGGTGGACTTCGACCTGGCCCACGCCGGTAAAGGTCCCAGCGATGGCTGGTTCTTCTTCAGCTGCTACAACACCGAGCAGGCGTACAGCCTGCTGGAGGTGAACGCCAGTCAGCGCGACAAGGACTTCATCATGGCCGTGAACTGGAAGAAGGCTGAACAGTACGCCAAGGAGGGCAAGGGCAAGATGATCGATGGCAAGCACTACATGAACCATTACGACGAATCCGTACACTCCGCTACGAGCAAGGTGGTGGACAAGGTGCTGCAGTTGGATCCCAAAGAACTCACCGACCTGCTCTACTTCATGCCCTGCCCGAAGAGCCCGCACGGATGCGATGTGGACCCCACGGGCGAGTTCATCGTGGGCAGCGGCAAACTGGCCGCCACGCTGCCGGTGTTCTCCTTCACCAAGATGCAGAAGGCGATCACCGACAAGGATTTCGACGGTGATTTCGTCGGCATCCCCGTCCTGAAGTACGAGAGCGTACTGCACGGCGAGGTGAAGAAGCCCGGCCTTGGCCCCCTGCACACCGAGTTCGACAACAACGGCTTCGCGTACAGCTCCATGTTCGTGAGCAGCGAGATCGTGAAGTGGAATGTGAAGACCCTCGAAGTGGTGGACCGCGTGCCCACGTACTACTCGATCGGCCACCTGTGCGTGCCCGGCGGCGATAGCCAGAAACCCTGGGGCAAGTACGTGATCGCATACAACAAGATCACCAAGGACCGCTACCTGCCCACCGGCCCCGAACTCACCCAGAGCGCGCAGCTCTTCAGCATCGATGGCGACAAGATGGAGTTGTTGCTGGACTTCCCCACCACCGGTGAGCCGCACTATGCGCAAGCCGTGCCCGCCGAATTGATCAAGGAGAAGTCCACCCGCTTCTTCAAGATCGATGAGAACAAGCACCCCTACGTCACCAAAGGCGAGAAGGAGGCCCGCGTGGTGCGCGAGGGCAACAAGGTGCATGTGTACATGACCTGTATCCGCTCGCACTTCGCCCCGGACAACATCGAAGGCGTGAAGCTGGGCGATGAGGTTTACTTCCACGTGACCAACCTGGAGCAGGACTGGGATGTTCCCCATGGTTTCGCGATCAAGGGTGCGCCCACAGCCGAACTGTTGATCATGCCGGGTGAGACGCAGACCTTGAAGTGGGTGCCGCAGAGCGTGGGTGTGAAACCCTTCTACTGCACGGACTTCTGCAGCGCGCTTCACCAGGAAATGCAGGGATACCTCCGCGTATCCCCAGCGGGCAGCAACGTTCCGCTGAAGTTCGAGACCCGTTCCGTGGACGCAGGCTCGTAGTAGCGCCCGTTCAGTTGTTTCCATGTTGACAACGGCGGGCGCAAAGCCCGCCGTTGTCACAAACACCCTACGCTCATGAACCCAGTTCCCCGCCTCCGGATCAGCACCCGGATCCTCATCGCACTTGCGGCCCTGTCCATCGGGCTCCTGCTGGTGGTACCCATCTGGCGCATCGATATGATGGCGCCACAATACCCCGAAGGCCTTGCCCTCCAGATCTACCACGACCGGTTCACGGGCGATGTGGATAAGATCAACGGGTTGAACCACTACATCGGCATGGCGACGATCCACAACGAGATGTTCCCGGAGTTCGCCATCATGCGCTACGCCTTCTACCTGCTGATCGGGTGGGGCCTCGTTGTTTCGGTGGTCGGGCGTCGCGGCGGCCTGTTCACCTGGCTCCTGGTCCTATTCGCCTACGTGACCTGGGCCATGTGGGACATGTACTCATGGGGCTACAAATACGGGCACGACCTTGACCCTCATGCGGCGATCAAGGTGGAAGGCATGGCCTACCAACCACCGCTCTTTGGCCATAAGAAGCTCTTGAACTTCGATGCCTGGTCGCTGCCGGACACTGGTGGGTGGATCCTTTTCATCGTGATCAGCCTGGTGTGCATCCTCTGGTTCACCGAATGGCGATGGCCCCGTAAGGAAGGAGGTAGGCCGATCCAACACGTCGGGCCGACCGGCACGGCCATGTCAACGGCAGTGGCCGCCATGGTGCTGATGCTCATCACCGCCGGCTGTGGCGTGAGCACCACGCCATCCGTCGATTTCGGCAAGGCGGAATGCGCCTATTGCCGCATGAACGTGGTGGACCAACAATACGCTTCGGCGATCATCACACAGGGCGGCCGCACCTACCCGTTCGATTCGCCCGAATGCATGGTGCAGCACGTGGCCGAGGGGACGATCGCCGAGGCTCAAGTGAGCGGTTGGTGGGTCTGTGACCACGCACGGCCGGGCACCTTCATCGATGCCACCACCGCCCTGTACCTGCATGCCCCCACGCTCAAGAGCCCGATGAACGGCAATACGGCGGCCTTCGCCACGGAGGAGGAGCGTACTTCCGCGATGAAGGACCACCCTGGCGATGCACTCGATTGGAACGCGGCCCGGACCCTGCTCACCAGCCGCTGACCATGATCCGTACGCTCATCCTGCTCTCCAGCCTCACCATCGCCCAGTGTGGCATGGCGCACATCTGCGAGGTCCGCAGTGGTGGATCCATCACCCAGGCACTGGCCACCACCATGGATTGTGACACCGTGCGGGTAAGCGCAGGGCACTACCAAGAAGGTACCATCACCATCGAGAGGCCCGTGGTGCTGCTTGGCGAAGGCTGGCCGGTGATCGACGGGGATGGCAAGGGCGAGGTGATCGTGGTGAAAGCCTCGCACGTGACCATCCAGGGATTCGTGGTCCGGGGCACGGCCATCAGCGATGTGAACGATAATGCGGCGATCAAGTGCATCAGTGTGTCCGACATCACCATTTCGGGCAATCGGGTCGAGGACAGTTTCTTCGGTGTCTACCTGAGCAGTGTGGCGCGTGCCTTCGTACAGGACAATCGTGTGATCGGCAACGCGTCGACCCCGGAAGGTCGGCGGGCCAACGGCATCCACCTGTGGAAATGCGCACATATTTCGGTGGAGCGCAACACCGTGATGCACCATCGCGACGGGATCTATCTGGAATTCGTTACCGATTCACGGATAGAAGGGGATACCAGTGCGCATAACTCCCGGTACGGTCTTCACTTCATGTTCAGTCACCGTGATCGCTACACCCGCAATGTGTTCCGCGACAATGGGGCCGGCGTGGCGGTGATGTTCACCCACGACGTGATCATGTCCGACAACCACTTCGAAGTGAACCGCGGGGCCAGCGCATACGGATTGCTGCTGAAGGAGATCAATGATGCGACCATCACCGGAAATGTGTTCGCTGACAACACGGTGGGCATCCTGATCGATGGGTGCAACCGCGCGCAAGTGAAGGACAATCGCTTCCACGCCAACGGCTGGGCCGTGCGGTTGCTGGCCAACAGCCTGGATTGCGTGTTCGAGGGGAACCGCTTCCGATCCAACACCTTCGACATGACCACCAATGGCGACCTGGTGAAGAGCACATTGAAGGGGAACTACTGGGACCGGTACCGGGGTTATGATCTGGACCACGACGGTCACGGCGACATCCCGCACCGCCCGATGAGCGTGTTCGGGCTTGTGACCGAACGGGCCCCCTACGCCATGGTACTCTCGCGTAGCTTGATGGTGAACCTACTGGACCAGACGGAACGTGTCGTGCCCACCCTCACCCCTGCGGCACTTGAGGATAAGTCACCCTTGATGCGCATCGCGAATGGATAGGATCATATTCGAAGGCCTGGGAAAACGGTATGGACGCCAATGGGCCCTGCGTGGTGTGAACGCGCGGTTCGTACCCGGCGAGGTGGTGATGGTGATCGGCCCGAACGGCTCGGGCAAGACCACCTTGATCAAATGCCTGCTGGGGCTGGTCCGTGCCACCGAAGGTGCGATCACGGTGAACGGCACCGCGGTCAGCTCCGATCCCGCGTACCGAGCAGCCATCGGCTACATGCCCCAGCTGGCCGAATTCCCGAAGGAATTGACCGTGGAGCAGCTGCTGCGGATGATGAACGATATCAGAGGCGCACGCACCGGCTCCACGGATGAACGTCTGTTCGCCGAGCTTGGCGTCGAGTCCTTATTGGACAAACGCGTAAGCGCCCTTAGCGGAGGCATGCGGCAAAAGGTGAGCGCGGTGCTGGCCTTCCGGTACAGGCCGAACATCCTGGTGCTGGACGAACCCACCGCGGGGCTTGATCCGGTGAGCGCCGGTCGCTTGCTGGATGCGGTATTGCGCGCACGGCGCGAAGGCGCCACGGTGCTCATCACCTCCCACATCATGGAGGAAGTACAACGACTCGGCGATCGTGTGGCCTACCTACAGGACGGGCGCTTGCGCTTCACGCTGGCACCGGAGACCATCACCAGCGCCACCGGGGAATCGGCGCTCTCCCAAGCCCTCCCCAAATACATCTCTCAACTGGCACCTCACGATGTGGAAGGTCTGTAAATACACCCTGCTGGATCTGGCGCGCAACCGGTTCGCCATGGGATACACCATCCTGTTGTTCGCCGTCTCCACGGGCATGTTCATGATCGAGGGGGACAACACCAAGGCCTTGATCACGCTCTCACAAGTGGTGCTGGCACTCACACCCCTGCTGGCCCTGGTATTCACCATCATCTACTTCTACAACCAGTACGAGTTCACCGTGCTCCTCGCAGTGCAGCCCATCGGCAGGCGATCGATCGTACTGGCCCAGTTCCTGGCGGTCAGCTCCGCCTTGCTGGCCGCATTCATGCTCGGTGTCGGTCTTCCGGTGCTGGCCTGGGCCCCAGGAGCGGTGGGCGCCACGCTCCTGGTCTCGGGTGCCGCGCTAACAACGGTGTTCTGTGCGGTCGGAGCATGGATCGCGGTCACGCAGCGTGACCGCGCAAGGGCGGTAGGGATCGGACTGGTGACCTGGGTGTTCCTGGTACTGGTGTACGATTCGTTGCTCTTGTGGTTGATGTTCGCCTTCAGCGACCGGCCCATTGAGCCGTTGATCGTTCCATTGGCCGCGCTCAATCCGATCGACCTTTCCCGTATGCTCATCATGCTGAGGATCGACCTGGCCGCCCTGCTCGGTTACACCGGCGCGGTCTATCACCAGTTCTTCGGCAGCACCGGTGGCATGGTCGTCTCACTCCTCGCACTGATGCTTTGGACCGCCCTGCCATGCTGGTGGGCGGTAAGGGCCTTCGCCCGCAAGGACCTGTGACCCCGGAACAGGCATTCGGCGGGTACGTATTGATGAGGATCATTTGAAGGCATGATGAGGGTCAACCCGTGCATGAGTGGAACAGCGGAACCTTGTAGTGTCAAAACACCATCATCCATGAGAACCAGGAACATGCTCGAAATGTCGACCGCCATGATGGGGCTTGCCCTCCTAATGGCCTGCGGTAGCGGACCCGCCACCGACCCCGTGACAAGTACTGCCACCCCACCCGTCACCGGAGGTGGGCAAAGCACCGTGGTCGATGAGGAGTCCCAGAAGAACGTTGTTGGCATCGCGGTCGGCTCGGCTGACCATAGCACCCTGGTCGCTGCGGTGAAAGCTGCGGAACTGGTGGATGCGCTCAGCAATGCGGGGCCCTTCACGGTGTTCGCCCCCACCAACGCAGCGTTCGAGGCGCTGCCCGCCGGTACGGTGGAGGGCTTGTTGAAGCCCGAGAAGAAAGCCGAGCTCCAGACCATCCTGCAATATCACGTGTACGTCGGTGTTCTGAAGACCGATCAACTGCGCGAAGGGCAGTCCATCGACATGGTGGACGGCGGTAAGGTGAAAGTGACCATGCAGGATGGCGCACCGACCATCAACGGCGCGAAGATCATCGCCAGTGTGCCTGCCAGCAACGGCATCGTACACGTGGTGGATAAGGTGCTACTGCCTGGTTAGACCGTATCAGAAGACCTTCCCTGCAAGGCAGGGCTGGTGAAAGTCAGCGAAGGCGTCCGCAAGGGCGCCTTCGTTGTTCCGTGATGAAGCGCAGACCGCCGCGAACAATGGATCCGGTCGTGTGAACAGATGGAGCCGACATCGGTCCTGGCAGCAGATCGGTGGTCCCTTGGTGTTATACCCTTTCGCCATACAGAGGCACCTGAAGATGCGCCGCAATTTTTCCGTGTGACGATACGGCAAGGTCGCTGCGTTGCGGTGCCTACGGAGCGACCTTGCCCGAGAAGTCGCACGGACAAAGAGCAGGTCGGGGGGATATGTATGGTGAAAGGGTATCACCAACTCCCGGGATGGTCGGACCATTCGTTACGGATCGAATGGTTCGCCAGCTTGATCGGAGGGAAGGCCCAGGAACACACCTATCAAAATGCCAGCTCTTCTACATTTGGCGATACATGCTCCTTCCTCCTCAACCCTCGTACGCGCACACATCCTGCCGCCTGGCGATCCTGATCCGGTTCCTCCCATTGCTCGCTGCGTTCCATCCAGCGATCATCGCAGCGCAGACCATTCGCGTACAGCCCTATCTGCAAGACGCCGAACCCACACGCATGAGCATCCTGTGGGAGACCACCAGTGGCACCGAAAGCCTCGTCCAGTACGGAACGACCACTGCCTTGGGTAACGACGCGTTAGGCACCTCGTTCACAAGTTCAGGCACCAACCAGATACACACCGTCACCATCAATGGGCTTTCGCCCGCCACCCGCTACCACTATCGGGTGGTGACCGGTGCGGCCCAGTCCAGCATCCGCAGCTTCCGAACCCCGGCGCTTCAGGCGGCCGAATCGGGCACCAACATCGTGGCCATGAGCGACATGCAACGGGATAGTGGCCAGCCGAATAAATTCTGGGAAGTGGTACACAATGGCGTGATCGACCATGTGACCGACAGCATGGGGCCTGACCTGAGCGAGGAACTGGCCATGGTCGTGATCCCCGGCGACCTGGTGGACAATGGGCCAGACTACAGCATCTGGAAGGCCACCTTCTTCGATGCGGCCGACCCACTGTTCTCGTATGTGCCGGTATATCCGGTGCTGGGCAACCACGAGAGCAACACCGCACACTACTTCAATTACTTCCAGCTTCCCACCAACGGCAGTCCGGGGATCCTGGAGCATTGGTGGTACAAGGACCATAGCAACGTGCGCATCATCGGCATGGACAGCAACACCGGTTATCGCATACAGACCCAGCTCGACTGGCTCGACGGCGTGCTGGCCGATGCGGCGACCGACCCGGACATCGACTTCGTGTTCGCACAGCTGCACCACCCACACCATAGCGAACTGTGGATCGACGGCAACACGGATTACACCGGGGAAGTGATCACGCGCATGGAACAGTTCAGTACGGCGACCGGCAAGCCGAGCATCCATTTCTTCGGCCACACCCATGCCTATTCCCGTGGCCAGAGCCGCGATCACAACCATGTGATGGTGAATGTGGCCACGGCCGGTGGGAACATCGACTACTGGGGCGAATTCGCCCAGTTCGACTACCCTGAATACAGCATCAGCGACGACGAATACGGCTTCGTACTGGTGGAGGTGGAGGCCGGAACGAACCCGCGCTTCACCTTGAAACGATTCAGCCTGGGCGATGCCACCACCACCGAGGACAACACCCTGGAGGACCTGATCAGCGTGAGGCGCTACAACAATGGCCCGCTCACCCCTGCGGCACTATTCCCCACAGCCAATGAGGTGGTCTCGCCCGACTGTGTGGTCCTCAAGGGCGGCCCCTTCTTCGACGCGGATGGGGACACGCACGGCGATGCGCATTGGCAGGTGAGTACAAGCTGTGTTGATTGGTCGGCGCCGATAGTGGATGGCTGGCGGCAATACCAGAACGTTTACGAAGAGCAGGACACACAGGCCGGGGACGACCTCACCGACGAGCGGATCACCATGCTGCAACCCAATACCACCTATTGCTGGCGTGTGCGATACCGCGATCGCAGCCTGGCCTGGAGCGCCTGGAGCGAACCGGTCAGCTTCCAGACCGGACCCTCGGCTCTTGGCCCGGACCTTCTCATGAACGGCGATGCGGAGAACGGCACCACGGGATGGACGGCGACCGACGGGGTGATCGAATCCCTGACCGATGGCGAATGCGCCGGTATCACCCCGCACGCCGGTGTGCGCTATTTCGCGGTAGGTGCGCTCTGTGCGGACAATGCGTTCGGAAGGGCGTACCAGGATGTGGATATCACCATGTACGCGACCTCGGTCGATGCGGCACAGGCACAGGTACGTTACGGTGGGTGGTTCGCCAATTGGCAGGGGAGCGACCTGCCGCGCATGTCCATCGAATTCCGAAATGCCGAGGGTGCCATACTGGGTTCTGCCCCGGAAGTAGGCAACAACACGGCGACCTGGACCCTGGTGCAACAGGATACGCCCATTCCGGTCGGTACACGCACCGTGCGCACCATCCTCACCGGAACCCGGCAGGCCGGAACGGATAACGACAGCTACTTCGACGACCTGTTCGTTCGCGTACTGGGCAGCGCCGATTGCAGCATGCCCTACGTGCATGTGCCGGTGCGCACCTTGCTACAGGGGCCGTACGTGAGTGGGCAGGAGCGCATGCGGGACGACCTTCGGACCAATGGGCTGATCCCTTTGCAAGAGCCCTATACCGCATTGGGGTTCACCCATTACGGGGCTGGCGGTGGCGAATCCATCAGCCCCACCGTGCTACAGCAGACGGGACTTTCCGCTGTGGTGGATTGGGTGATGCTGGAGCTGCGCACCGGACCGGCCGCCAACACAGCCATAGCCACCCGAAGCTGCTTGTTGCTCGCTGGCGGGGACATCGTGGAAAAGGATGGCAGCTCGGCGCCCCGCATCACGGCGGACCCCGGCAACTACCATATCGTGGTACGGCACCGCAACCATCTTGCGGTGATGACCCAGGAGGCCATCGCCCTGGGGACCTCGCTCGCCACGATCGACCTTACCGACCCTACCGTTCCCTTGTTCGGCACCAATGCGATGCATGGTGTGGATGGCCTGCGTGTACAATGGTCCGGCGAAGTGTTCCGGGATGGCCGGGTGATGTACGCAGGCGCGGATAACGACCGCGACCCCATCCTCCAACGGATCGGGGGCACCGTGCCGACCGCCGTGACACCTGGATACCATCCGGCCGATGTGAATCTGGACGGGGTCACCAAATATGCCGGAGCGAGCAACGACCGCGATCCCATCCTGGTGAACATCGGTGGGGTCGTACCTACCAACATCCTGCAGGGGCAGGTGCCTTGACCCGATCCAGGCGTCCTGGAATTGGACGTGGACATGCGCCGGATGAAACACTGAGGCTTGTCAGCCGAAAGGCCCGGGCGCTTACCTTGCTACCGATCCCAAGCAACCCCCGTTGCCATGAGCAAGAAGCCCGCCGCCAAGAAGCGCAAGGCCCCAGCGAAGAGACCGACCCCCGTCAAGCCCAAGCGTAGCTCCTCCCGGAAAACGGCCCGTCCCAAGCGTACGCCCGCCAGGAAGCGAGTACGACGCAAGAAGCCGGCGGGCAAAGGGAACTCCACCCATACCCTCAAGGGCATCTCCGATATCCGCCGCTTCTTCCACCGGAATGAAACACCGATCTACTTCATCAGCGCCACCAACTTCAACTTGCTCGGTGCCGACGAATGGATCAAGGGCTTCAAGTTCATCACCTACATCGATTGTTTCGACGGGTTGCACCCCAACCTGATGAGCCCGCGCACGGAAGAGCCGCACGAGGAATTCCAAAGTATCGAGGACATCAACAACTACCTGCTCACCCACAGTGAGGTACGTGACTACATCGAGAGCCGCAAGGTGAACGGGAAGAGCGGCAAAGCCCTCTTCCTCATGTTCGATGAAAAGACCGAGGCGCTGGCCCGGAAGGCCGGGCTGGAGGTGATCTTCCCGAAAGCGAAGCTGCGGACCTGGCTGGATAACAAGGTGAACACCAACCGTGTGGCGGAGAAGGCCGGTGTCCCCTGCGTGCCCTATGTGCTTAGCCGCGTACGCCACTACGAGCATCTGCTGGCCGTGGCACAGCAGGGTGGCCTCGGTACCGACGTGGTGGTGCAAACCCCATTCGGCGACAGTGGCCACACCACCTTCTTCATCAAGAGTGCTGCGGACTATGAGAAGTACGCCGGGGAGATCGAGGCGGAGAAGGAGTGCAAGATCATGAAACGGATCAACTGTCGGGGCGCGGCCATGGAGGCCTGCGTCACACGGCATGGCACCATCGTGGCACCGCTGATGACGGAACTCGTGGGCTTCAAGGAACTCACCCCATACAAGGGCGGTTGGTGCGGCAATGAGATCCATGCGGACACCTTCACCCCCGAGATCCGTGCGAAGGCCCGGCGCTATGCGCGCAAGTTCGGCGACCAATTGTTGAAGGAGGGGTACAAGGGCTACTTCGAACTGGACTACCTCATTGACAAGGACAACGGCCAGATCTACCTCGGCGAGTTGAACCCGCGCGTCACTGGTGCAAGCTCGATCACCAATCATGCCGCCTTCGCCATGGCCGATGCACCGCTTCACCTTTTCCATACCCTGGAATGGATGAACGTACCGTATGAGCTGAGCGTGAACGCGCTGAACCGCCGCTGGGCCGATGCGCGCAACATCGACAGTTGGGGCCAGATGGTGATCAAGCACACACAGGACGACATCCGCCGTGTGACCGAGGCACCGCGCAGCGGTATCTGGCGCATGCGCGAGGATGGGAGCATCTACTTCTGGCGCATGGACACACACCGTCGGTATGTGGAAAAGGACAATGAGGCTTTCTTCTTGCGGATCACACGCGTGGGCGACTGGTTGTACGAAGGCGCCGACATCGGGATCCTGGTGATGCGCGGGCGCATGATGACCGACGATTTCCAGCTCACCGAACGATCGAAGAAGTGGCTTGCCGCGATCCGGGCGGAATACAAGAGCATCGTGCCAGGGGAACAAGCGGGTACCGGGCACATGCTGGAGATCGGGGGGTTCAAGATGATGTAATGAGCGTGGCGAGTGATGAGTGGCGTGTAGTGCGTGGTGGGCCCGCCGGGGCAGTCACCACGCACTGCTCGCCACTCGCCACGCTGCAAACGATGTGATCGATGTACGTCAACCTGAAACTTGTAAAGGAACCCTGGCCCAGCGTGCGTTGGCAGAAGTTCTTCGACCATGCATGGCCTTTGTTCCGGATCTGGTACGAAAGCGAAGGGCTCGAAAAGCGCCCCGACCTGGTGACCTGTCGCAGCGTGTTGGAGTTGCACATGCCGGAGCTGATCCCGGTTTACAACAGTCTGTGCCGCCTGGCGAACAACAATGATGCGGCCTGTCGGTTCCTGAGCATGTGGTGCCCACCGCCCTACATGGCCGGGTGTTCGCAGGTGGCCTGGACCAAGGGGGCACCTACGCTCATCCGGAACTACGACTTCGACCCGCGGTATTTCGACGGTCGCATGCGCTACACGGAGTACGTGAAACCCGTGATCGGCATGCAGGATAGTGGCTGGGGCCTGCTCGATGGCATGAACGCGGATGGCCTGGCGGTGGCCCTGGCATTCGGTGGCAGGAAGGTGAGCGGCACCGGATTCGGGATCCCTCTGCTGGTCCGCTATGTGCTCGAAACCTGCAGCACGACCGATGAGGCCTGTGCTACGCTATCCCGCGTGCCCGTGCACATGGGATATAATGTCACCGTGGTGGATAAGAGCGGCAGATTCGCGACGGTGTACCTTAATCCGGATCGACCGACACAGGTGGTGTACCAGGCCGTGGCCACCAACCATCAGCACCAGGTGGAGTGGGATGAGTATGCGGCCTTCACGCACACGATCGAACGCAAGCATTCGCTGGAACATTGCATCGCCGACCCGAAACAGACCAGGGCTTCGATGGTCAAACAGTTCCTGAAACCTCCGGTGTACAGCCAACAATACCTGCGTGGCTTCGGTACCCTGTACACCGCAGCTTATGACGTGGGTAAGGGGCGCGTGCAGGTCATCTGGCCGGACAAACAGGTCGAGGCCGGCTTCAACCGATTCGAGGAGCAGGTGGTACAGGTGGTCCTACTGCGGCCGGTGGGGAGGTATCTGGCCAAGTGATCCGTGCCGCCTCGCTGTTTGGGTAGCTTTGCGGTACCATGTCAAGCACGCTCACCGCTCCCACCACCTCCACACCGCTCTTTCCACAGGCCAACTACATCAATGGCACCTGGCAGAGCGAAGGCGATGGAGAATTCACATTGGTATTGGACAAGTACCATGGCACTGAAATGGCCAAGTTGCCCTTGGCCACTGCGGCACAGGTGGAAGAAGCCGTGGCGGCGGCCTTCGCGAGCCGGGACCGTTTGCGCCGTATGAGCGCAGGTGAGCGGAGCGAGAAACTGGAGGCCCTGGCACATTTGATGGAGGAACGCAAGGAGGCACTCGCCCGCTTGATCATGCAAGAGGCCGGCAAGCCCATCGGTTATGCCCGGGACGAGATCGCACGAAGCCTCACCACGGTACGCACTGCAGCGGCGGAAGCCTTGCGCTTCGCCGGGGAGGTCACGCCGATCGACTTCGGCAGGGGAACGGGCAAGACCGCATTCACCAAGCGCATCCCCGCTGGTGTGGTCTGCGCCATCACCCCATTCAATTTCCCTATGAACCTCGTGCTCCACAAGGTGGCACCGGCCATGGCCGTGGGCTGTCCGGTGGTGCTGAAGCCGGCCAAGAAGACCCCATTGAGCGCGCTTGCGCTCGGTCGCATGATCGAGGAGATCGGCTGGCCCCAAGGTGGATTCAGCGTATTGATCTGTGCGACGTCACTTACCGAATCCATGGTGAAGGACGACCGCATCGCCATGCTCAGCTTCACCGGCAGCGACACCGTGGGCTGGGGCCTGAAGGCCATCAGCGGTAAGAAGAAAGTGACCCTTGAACTCGGAGGGAACGCCGCGGTGATCATTGATGCGGGTACTGACCTCGCCGCTGCGGCGAAAAGCGTGGCGCTCGGGGCCAACCTCTATGCGGGTCAGACCTGCATCAGCACCCAGCGTGTCTTCGTGGTGAGGTCGGAATTCGAGTCGTTCCGCGAACTGCTGGTACATGAATTCAATGCGCTGAAGAGCGGCGATCCGGCCGATCCCGAGGTCAGTGTAAGCCCATTGATCGGCAAGGGGGACTACGAGCGCATTGCCACCTGGGTGGAAGAGGCCCTGAAGGGTGGCGCCACGTTGCTCGCAGGAGGAAAACCCGTGGATGCCGCACGCAACGTATATGCGGCCACCCTGCTCACGGACACGAAGCGGTCCATGAAAGTGGATCATGCGGAGGTCTTCGGACCGATCACGGTGATCGAGCCCGTGCAGGACTTCGCCGATGGGATCGCCCATGTGAACAACAGCGGCTTCGGGCTGCAAGCCGGGGTGTTCACCAACAACTTCGCGCATGTGAAACAGGCCCATGAGGAACTTGAGGTCGGTGGCGTGATCATCAACGGGATCCCGGGGTTCCGGATCGACAGCATGCCGTATGGTGGGGTGAAGGACAGTGGCCTCGGTCGGGAGGGTGTGCGATACGCGATGGAGGAGATGACCGAGCCTCGGTTGATGGTGTATTAGGCCGGTCGCTCGCACCAGCTCACACGAGGAAGGAACTTCGGCAAAAGCATTGCGGCCCTCGGTGCCCCATCGCTTGCGGGGGCCTTGTTGATCGCGCGCGGTTCGTGCTACCGACCAGGAGTACCCGCTCGTGGGCCACCGGTATTCCGCACGAAGGCGAATTCACGGGCACGCCGGAAACAGAGCGGGAACCATGCGGTGAAGTGCTTGGGTGAAGCCTGAAGTTCCATTTCCACGGATCCATGGTCCAAGTAGCGCCAGGCCTCCACCTCATCCTCATCGGGGACGGGGATGGCGTCGGAAAAGCCGATGAACACATGGTCCAATTCATGTTCGAACAAGCCATGGTCCAACACGGCCCAGTACAGGAGCTGAAAGCCGACCTCCACCTTGCACACCAGTCCCATCTCCTCCAAAAGTCTACGTTCCGCGGCACTGCGCGTATCCTCTCCTGGTCGCGGATGGCCACAACAGGTATTGCTCCACAACCTGCCGGAATGATACTTGCCTGAGGCCCGCTTCTGCAACAGCAACCGCCCCTCCCGATCGTAGATGAACACGGAGAAAGCACGGTGCAGCTCACCTGCTTGGTGTGCGGCCATTTTCTCCATCGTGCCCCGCTCGTGATCCTCCTCATCCACCAGGATCACCTGTTCGGTCCGGGTCCGCTCAAGCATGCGAATGGATCGATGCCCGGTGTACATACGAGCCAAGCAACATGGCGAATTTCCGTGCATTGGATAGACGGATCCGCCGCTGATGAAGCTGGCCTGCGGGAGTGCGTTCGATCTTGTGCAATAGGGCCTTGTAGTACATGGCGGCCAGGCGCACTCCGAAGCGTGCTCCAGGGCGTAGCTGGCCGATCCCAGCATCGGCAACGAGCAGGTCCCCATGGATCTCCGCTTCGATCTCCCGCTTGCGCGATGCGGTCAACCCACTGCGGTCCACTCCCGGGAAGTAGGTTCGTCCAAGGTGTCGGGAATCCTCGTGCAGGTCGCGGAGGAAATTGATCTTCTGGAACGCGGCACCAAGGCGCATGGCCGCTGGCCGAAGGCGCTTATACGCTTCCTCATCGCCCGCACAGAACACACGCAGGCACATCAGGCCCACCACTTCGGCACTTCCGAGGACATAGGTCTGATAGGAGGTCCTATCATGCGAACTTCGCTGCAGGTCCATCCGCATACTGTGCAGGAAGGTCGCGATGTGCTCATGGTCGATGCCGACCGCATGCACCGCACCTTGAAAGCTATGCAGGATCGGGTTCAGGCTGATGCGGCCCTCGATGGCCTCCCAGGTGTCGCGCTCGAATGTGCGAAGCAATTCATCCCGCTGATGGTCCAGGAAGGTGTCCACGATCTCGTCGGCGAACCGCACGAAGCCATAGATCGCGTGGATCGGTCCGCGCATGTCCCGCGCCAACAACCGTACGCCCATGGAGAACGAGGTGCTATAGGCCAATGTGGTCCGACGGCTGGTGGCCGCACAAAGCCTGTCAAAGATCTCCCGGCCGTTCATCGATGATGGTCCTTGATGATCCGCCGTGCCACGATATCCCCGGAGATCAACGCCGGCGGCACTCCGGGGCCGGGCACGGTGAACTGCCCCGCGAAGTAAAGGTTCGCAAGTCTTCGACTGCGGATCGAAGGTCGCATGAAGGCGGTCTGTCGCAAGGTATTGGCGAGTCCGTAGGCATTGCCGCGATACGCGTTCACTTCCTGTTCCAGATCGCTCACGGAACAGGAGGAGCGGTGGATCACGTGCGGCCGAACAGCAGTGCCGGTCAGGCGCTCCATACGCTCCAACACCAACTGATAGTACCGTTCGCGCACCGCTTCACCGTCCGCAAGGCCGGGAGCGATGGGGATGAGCACCACCAGGTTCTCCATGCCTGGAGGAGCAGTGTGCGGATCCGTCACCGAGGTGCACGAGGCGTAGAACAAGGGTCGTTCCGGCCATTTCGGATCACGGTAGATCTCGTGCGCATGTGCGGCCAGGTCCTCGTCGAAGAAGAGCATGTGATGGTGCATGTTCGGCAGCTTGCGGTCGACGCCGATGAAGAACATGAGCACCGCCGGGGCAAGGACGCGCGAGGGCCAGTAGGACTTCGGATAGCTGCGGTACGGGGCAGCAAGGAGCTGCTGTTCCACGTGATGATAGTCCGTCGCCGCCACCACCTCGTCACATGCGATGTCGCCTTGATCCGTTACCACGGCACGAATCCTCCTCTCCTTCACTTCAAGGTGCCGCACGGTGGTCGAGGTCCTGATCTCCACGCCCTGTTCGGTCGCTACCCGCACCATCGCGTCCACCACACGGCCCATGCCACCCATCGGGTACCAGGTCCCAAGGGCCATGTCCGCATGGTTCATCAGGCTGAACAACGCGGGCGTGTCCTGCGGGGTGGCCCCCAGGAAGAGCACAGGGAACTCCAGCAAGCTGATCAGTTTCGGGTGGGAGAAGTATTTCCGCACATGGGTGCTGAAGGAGCCGAACACATGCATCCGCAGCATATCCGGGATGGTCCGAAGCTCGAGGAGTTCCAGGGGCGAAAGCCCAGGCTTACGCACCATACCACCCATGGCCAGCTCGTACTTCCTGCGGGCTTCGGTCAGAAAGACAGCAAGTTTGTCGGAAGAGCCTGGTTCCATGGATTCGAAGAGCGCGTACAACTTGTCCATGGAAGCCGGAACCTCCAAACGATCATCGGGACCAAAGTGGACCGCATAGGAGGGGTCAAGGCGCTTCAGGTCGTAATGATCCGCTGGCCGTTGGCCGAAGTCCCTGAAGAACGCTTCAAAGACATCGGGCATCCAGTACCAGCTGGGTCCACGGTCAAAGACGAACCCTCCCTCTTCACGTTTGCGGGCCCTTCCGCCAGGGTCCGCGTTCTTCTCCACCACGATCACCTTCCGCCCCGCCTTGGCCAGGTAGGCGGCCGCGGACAGACCCGCGAACCCGGCACCGATCACCACTACCTGCTTGCTCATCCTACCACAGGATCCACGTGTACCGGTCCGAACCCCCGCTGTTCATCGTCGCTGTACATCCCAGTGCGTTCCACTTCGGTGATGAGCCTCATTGCCAAGCCCGAAAGATCGCCAAAGTGGGCGCTGCACGATCCGGCACCTCCTTTCGTGCCCTGTTCCCATGTCCGATCTTTACGGCCACAATGGCCTTGGACCTCCGCGAAAAAGTGCGCTTGCTGCCGCCTGACCCCGGGGTCTACCAGTTCTTCGACCAGAACGAACGGATCATCTACATCGGCAAGGCCAAGAACCTGCGGAATCGTGTAACGAGCTATTTCGCCAGGCACCACGATAGCGGAAAGACGGCCAAGCTGGTGGCCAACATCGTGGATGTACGGGTGATCGTGGTGGCCACCGAATTCGATGCCCTGCTGCTGGAGAACTCCTTGATCAAGCAGCACCAGCCGCGATACAACGTGATGCTCAAGGACGACAAGAGCTATCCCTGGATCCGCATCCGGAACGAACGCTTCCCGCGGGTGGAGGGAATGCGCAATCCGGAGGAGGACGGCAGTGAATACTTCGGCCCGTATGCGAGTGGTCGCGTCATGAAGACCGTGGTGGAACTCGTGAACGCGATGTACAAACTGCGTAGCTGCAACTACGATCTGAGCGAACGCAATGTGGAGCGCGGCAAGTACAAACGTTGCCTTGAATATCACCTTGGCAACTGCAAGGCGCCCTGTGAAGGGTTGCAGAGCCAGGCGGAATATGACGGACACATCAAGGAGATCAGGCAGATCGTAAGGGGGCGTACGCGGGGGCTATCGCGACTGTTGAAGGAGCAGATGCACGCACATGCCGATGCCCTGGAATTCGAGAAGGCCGAGGAGATGCGGGAAAGGAACGCCCAATTGGAGCGCTACCGGTCGCGCAACACCATCGTACACGCGGACATCGGCGATGTCGATGTGTTCGCTCTGGCCAGCGACATGGGGGGCGCCTGTGTGAATTACCTCCGGGTGATCGATGGGGCCGTCGTACACGGGATCTCGGTGGAGCTGCGACCGAAGCTGGATGAAACGGACGCCGAGTTGCTCCAGTTCGCCATCACCGAGCTGCGCGAAAGGTTCCGCAGCACAGCACCCGAGGCCATCGTTCCGGTGGATCCCGGCATCGCGATGCCGGGCATTCTCTTCACCATACCGCAACGTGGGGATAAGAAGGCCTTGTTGGACCTGAGCGAGCGCAACGCGAAGTACTTCCTGCTGGACAAACGCAAACAGGAACGTGTGGTGGATCCCGAAGCCGCAACGGAGAGGATCCTGGAGCAGTTGAAGCAGGACCTGCGCCTCTCCGAGCTACCGCGCCATATCGAATGTTTCGACAACAGCAACACCCAGGGCACCGACCCGGTGAGCGCCTGCGTGGTCTTCAGGAATGCGAAGCCGAGCAAGAAGGACTACCGGCACTTCAACATACGCACGGTGGAAGGGCCGGACGACTTCGCCAGCATGGAGGAGGCCGTGGAACGGCGGTACACACGGCTGCTCTCAGAGGGAGAACCACTGCCGCAGCTCGTGGTGATCGATGGCGGCAAGGGACAGTTGCACGCCGCCATGAACGTGTTCGATCGTCTGGGGTTACGTGGTCGTGTGGCCCTGGTGGGTATCGCCAAACGCCTGGAGGAACTCTACTTCCCGGGGGATCCCGTTCCACTCCACATCGACAAACGCAGCAGCTCGTTGAAGGTGATCCAGCACATGCGCAATGAGGCCCACCGGTTCGGCATCACGCACCATCGCGGTCGCCGGAGCAAACGCACCATCCGCACCGGGCTCGAAGGGATCAGTGGTATCGGACCCACCACGGCACAGAAACTACTCAAGCGGTTCGGGAGCATAAAGGGCATCCAGGAGGCACTGCCCGAGGATGTGGTCGCCGAGGTCGGCGCGAAGAAGGCCGATATCATCATCCGATCCCTGACCACGCCATGATCCCGCTGCTCGCCCTCCCCTTGTGTGGGCCTCGCTGTATGGGTCCTTCGGCACCGCTCGTTGGGATGGAACCCGGCGGTCGTACGCACCAGGTCCCTGCACAAATGGGGTCGCTCGGTCGGGAAGGGACCACTCCATGGCACACGTTGCGAATGCGGGTGTGCGATGGCGCTCGAGCTTGATCGTGATGAGCACGTTATCCGTTCTCTTGCCCTTCAAGGATGCCGCTGCAACGTTGGATCGGGCCATCGCCAGTATCATTGCCCAGTCCCACTCCAACTGGCAGTTGTTGCTGATCGATAATGCCAGTAGCGATGCGGGCCGAGCGATCGCAGCAGCGTGGGCGCGGCGGGATCATCGTATACGGCTCATCGAAGAACCCCGGATCGGGATCGCGCACGCGCTGAACATCGGCCTTATCCACGCCGACACACCGTTCATTGCACGCATGGATGCGGATGACGAGGCGGACCCCGATCGACTGGCGCAGCAGTTCGCCTACCTGGATGCTCACCCGGAGATCGGCGTGCTTGGCACACGCACCCGTTTCGCCAGTACGGTGGCACAACATAGCGGCATGCGCGCCTTCGTGGAGTGGCAGAACGCCCTGCTCTCCCCACACGACCACTACGTGAAACGTTTCGTGGATGCACCACTGGCACATCCCACGGTGATGTTCCGGCGCGAGCTGATCGACCTCCACGGCAGGTACGATACCGGACCGCTTCCGGAGGACCATGAGCTTTGGTTGCGCTGGATGCACCAAGGCGTCCGCTTCGCCAAACTTCCGCAGGCACTGCTCACCTGGCACGACCACTCCGACCGCTTGAGCCGCACGAACACCAACTACAGCACGGACGCCTTCTTCCGGACCAAGGTGAGATGGCTTGCGTTATGGCTGAAAAGGGTGCTTCAGGACCGTCCTTTGATCATCGCTGGCACAAGTCGTCTTTGCCAAGGTCGTGCCGCGATGCTTGCCGATCACGGGATCACGATCCACGGCTTCACCGATGTCAGCGGTAGACAGGCCCCTGGCCATGCGTTCATCCCGCATGATCGATTGCCACCGCCCGGAGAGGTCTTCATCGTGTCGTTCATCAGTCAGCGCGGTACGGGCGACCGGATCGCCGCCTATCTGGCCGGTCGGGGCATGGTGGAAGGGGTGGATCACATCCTGGCGGCGTGAGCCCTCATAGGATCTTCGCCCTTGCACGGCTGGAACACCGTTCTTTCTGGCGAGAAGTCGTTGGCAGCCGTGGCCGCCGAAATATCCCTGGTGAAGGCCTGCGATCCGCCCGTTGGGGGCGCCACACCGGTGAGCTGCGAGCGATCATCGCTCCCCCGGCACACCGCCCCTCCCTCCGGATAGCAGGCCCGGATGCCACATGGTGCCCGAAGGGGTCGCAACGGGTATCTGACCGCCCAGGCTACGCGTTGGGCCGGAACGGGCGTTCGCTGCGGTTGCAAGAAGGTACGCCAGGGCGGCTGTTACAAGAGCTTGCTTCTTGGGTCGTGCTCCAAGTTGGGGTCGGGTCGCAAGTAAAAGGAGGCTCACCATCCGACGAATGTCCATCCCGGCATTCATGGTGGAAGGCATGGATCACATCCTGGCCGTGCGAACAGGGACTACCTTGGGCGCATGGACATGGATCGGATCCACGCGCTGCGTTCGAGTTTCGAAAGCGGGATCACACGCGATATGGCCATGCGCCGTACTGCACTGAAGCGACTTCGGGCCGCATTGCTGCGGCATGAGGAGGCCTTGATCGCCGCCATGCACACCGACATGCGCAAGCCGCGCTTCGAGGCCTACCTGAGCGACATCGGCCTGGTCTTACAGACCATCGACGAAGCCCTGGGCCACCTGAGCGAGTGGATGACTCCGACGCAAGTGCCCACACCGCTCGCCATCCAGGTCGCGGAGAGCTCGGTACACAAAGAACCCCTCGGTGTGGTGCTCATCATCGCCCCATGGAACTATCCTGTATTGCTCCTGCTATCCCCATTGGTGGGCGCCATCGCGGCGGGGAACTGTGTCGTGCTGAAGCCCAGCGAGGCCGTGCCTGCGACCGCTGCGATGGTGGAGCGCATCATCACCGAAGTATTCGACCCGGCACAGGTGCAGGTGGTCCAGGGTGAAGGGCATACGGTAGTGCCGACCTTGATGCACGGTTTCCGGTTCGACCATGTCTTCTTCACCGGCAGCCCCGCCGTTGGCAAGAGCCTCCTTGCTCTGGCCGCGACGCAACTGGTCCCTGTGACCTTGGAGCTGGGTGGCAAGAGCCCTGCGGTCGTGGACCGTAGTGCGAACGTGCGTATTGCCTCGAAACGCATCGCCTGGAGCAAGTACTTCAATGCCGGGCAGACCTGCATCGCCACGGACCATGCACTCGTACATACTGCCGTCCTGGACGAGTTCGTGGACAGGTATGTCCTTTCCGTGAAGCGGATGTATGGTGAGGATCCGCAGCGAAGTCCGCACTACGCACGCATGGTGAACGAACGCCGCTTCGCGGCCGTACGACCCTACTTGGACCAAGGCCGTGTGGTGATCGGTGGCCAACATGAGTTGGCTGACCGGTACATCGCTCCCACCCTCTTGCTCGATATGCCACCGAACGCATCGGTGATGCGCGAAGAGATCTTCGGGCCGGTGCTGCCGGTGATCCCATGGACCGAGCGCGAAGAAGTGATGACGGTATTGCGTTCGAATCCATTCCCACTGGCGAGCTACCTCTTCAGCACGGATAAGGACACACAGCACTGGTTCTTGGAGCGCATTCTTTCCGGCAGCACGTGCATCAACCATTGCATGCTGCAATTCGGCAATTCCGGCCTGCCCTTCGGTGGTGTGGGAACAAGCGGGATGGGACGCTATCATGGCCGCTACACCTTCGACCTGTTCAGTCACCACCGGAGCGTGGTGCGGGCCAGTACCCTGGTCGACCACGGTCTACAGGAGCCTCCCTACACAGCCCTGAAGGAACGTATCCTACGCACCGTGCTCTAATACACGCTCCGCCCTTTTCGGCCGCAGGCGATCGCGTACAATGGTAAGGTGTTCCTCTTCGCACTCCAGCGTGGCGGTGCAGCGTGCAGGAACGGCGGTGATCCAATGCTGGTGGCCATCGATCCCATGCTTCGTGCAGAACTCGTCCACATGCTCCAGGAAGTGCTCGGCGGTCATGGCCGCATCCGGTCCGAAGAAGTCCCAATGGAAACGCAGGCGTGGCATGTCGATCGCGTTGCAAATTTGCACAAAGTGAATGCGATCCTGATCTTCTTCATCACGGCAGTGGCCAGCATCATCGGCTCGCTTCAGGCGGGCCTGGTGAACACGGCAGTGCTTGCGCATACGGTGAAGCGTGGGCCGGGATCCGGGCGTCGGATGGCCTTGGGCGGTGCCATCCCCGAATTCATCTATGCGGTCCTGGCCTTCCATTTCGCAACGTGGCTGCTCACATTCCTTGGCTTGGATGCGCGTGGGGTCACCCTGCTGGTAGGTGGCGTGTTGCTCCTATTGGGCATGTACTTCCTATTCCTGTTCAAGCCGGTCTTCGACCTGGACCGGGTGGATGTGAAAGCCAGCGGCGTGCGCAAGGGCATCCTGATCGGCATGCTCAACCCCCAGTTGCTCATCTTCTGGTGCGGTGTTCGCCTGATGCTGACCCCTATGGGATTCACGGACCTTGGCTGGTCGGACGCCATTCCCTTCGGCCTCGGCGCATTCGCGGGGGCCTTGTTCCTGCTGCTCATGCTTGTGCGGTTGGGACGCAGGGCGCTGGAACGCTGGCGGCCCCGGTCGATCACGCTTCTGTTCCAGGCGATCGGTGCCTTGCTGGCAGTGAGTGGCCTTATGGCCATCTGGCGCGCATGATGCCGGTTCCTGCGCTCACGCCAGCCGATCGCTGAGCAGGCGCATCTCCATGCCCGGAGCCATCCTTTCGTAGAGCATGCGGTAGGTGGCTTCAGCGATCGGCATGTCCACCTTCATCTTCTGGTTGATCTCGTGTACGCACTTCACCGCGTAGTAGCCTTCGGCCACCATGTTCATCTCCAGCTGTGCGGCCTTCACGCTATACCCTTTGCCCACCATGGTTCCGAACTCCCGGTTCCGACTGAAGGTGGAATAAGCCGTCACCAGCAGATCCCCGAGGTAGGCCGGTTCGTTGATGTCCCGCTCGATCGGATGTACGGCGGTCACGAAGCGTGCGATCTCCTGGATGGCCCGGCTCACGAGCACCGCGCGGAAGTTGTCGCCATATCCGAGTCCTACGCTGATCCCGGCACAAACGGCCACCACGTTCTTGAGGATGGCGCCGTATTCGGTGCCATAGATATCGTCGCTCAGGGTGGTCTTGAGGAAGCGACCGTTCAGGGCGGCGCCCATGGCCGCTGCTTTAGCCTGGTCCTGGCAGGCGATGGTGAGGTAGCTCAGGCGCTCCATGGCGACCTCCTCGGCGTGGCAGGGGCCACAGACCACACCGAAATCCTGCTCAAGGACTCCCCAGTGGCGGAAAAGGTATTCGCCCACGATCTGGTTGGTCTCCGGTACGATCCCCTTCACCGCACTGAAAATGGTCTTGCCGCGCAAGGCGGTGCTTACCAGCTGATCGAGCGTGCCTTTCAGGAATGCGCTCGGCACTGCGAGCACCAGCGCATCGGCCTGCGCCACCACCGCGTGCAGGTCGCTGTCCATGGCCAGTCGATCCGTCTCGAACTGCGCTGCGCTCGTGTAGTCGGGGTTGTGGCCATACTTGCGGATGTGCTCGATGGTAGTGGGTTTGCGCACCCACCAACCCACCTGTTCCTGTGTGGTGGAAAGCAGTTTCACCAGGGCGGTGCCCCAGCTACCGGCACCGATAACGGCGATCCGAGGTACAGCATTCATCGGGCGTGAAGATCGGTGAAGGATGGCACATGGGCACAGATCCACACCGGCCGATACCGGGCCGTCCGTTAGAACGTGACGGTCGTTTCCACTTCTTTGCCGTCGCGCAACACCTTGATGGGCGCCGTATCGCCCTTGTTGAACGCGCTGAGCCCCTTCATGTAGGCCATCATGTCGGTCACCTCGATGGCGCCGAGCCTCACCACCACGTCGCCGGTCCGTAATCCGGCGGCAGCAGCGGGTTTACCCTCGGTCACCCCATCGATCCGCATACCCTTGCCGTCGTAGAGGTAATCGGGCACCACGCCCAATGTCACTTTGAAGCGAGGCGTGTTCTCCGTGTTCACTTCCTCGGTCTTGGTGAAGGCGAGTTTGCCATCGTCGTTCAGGGAGGTGATCAGGCTCTCGATGTATCGGGTCACTTTCAGCATGCCTTCGAAGTTGATCTTCTCGGTATCGTCGCTGGGCTTGTGGTAATCGGCGTGGGTGCCGGTGAAGAAGTGGATGGCCGGAACACCCTGTAAGTAGAAGCTCGTGTGGTCGCTCGGGCCAATGCCACTGGTGGTGGTCTTCGCCTTCAGTCCACCCACCAGTACACGATCCACCTCGGCCCATGCGGGTGAGGTACCGACCCCATTGACCCCGATCACATTGCCGGTATCCAGCCGACCGACCATGTCCAGGTTGATCATGTAGTTGAGGGTGCTGATCGGTAGGGTCGGGTGTTTGGTCCAATGGTTCGATCCATACAGCCCCTTCTCTTCGCCACTGAAGGCGATGAAGAGGTAGTCGTTGGCGTTGGCCTGGTCCATTTCCGCAAGGTCTGCGGCCAGCGCGAGCATCACGGCCACCCCGCTGGCATTGTCATCGGCCCCGTTGTGGATCGCCTTCTCGCCCCGATGCAGCGAACCTTCGTCGCCCCAGCCTAAGTGGTCCAGGTGCGCGCCGATCACCACCACATTGTCCTTGCCGCGGTCCAGGAGTCCGACCACGTTATAGGCCGTGCGTTGTTCGCGCACCAGGTCAACCTGGGCGATGAAGGGATTGCCCGTGATGATGTGCTCGTGGTAGCTGTCGCCTTTGAGGAAAAGCGCTGGGATGCCGATCGGTTTCACCTTGGCCGATAATTGCAGGGAAGGATCCTCCACCGCCTTGTCGTCGTTGTAGAAGATCACACCGACCGCGCCAAGCTCGGCCGCTTTCACCGCACGAGCGGCCAGATCATGGTAGGCGAGGTACTTGCTGTGCGGATGGATCCCATCGGGCGAGCCTACGGCGATGGCCACGACCCAGCCCTTCACGTCCTCGTCCTTGTAATCATCGTAGTTCAGTTCCGGTGCGTGGATGCCATGACCCACCTTCTTCACCTTGGCGCGCGCCACGCCATTGGCACTGAATGGCATGCAGCCGAACTGCTCCTCGTACTTCAGTTCGGTACGCCCGATCTGCAGGCTGTTGTTGGGTCCGGGCACCGGATCGGCCTGAAAAGTGAAGGACTGCACGTAGGACGCGCTGTCGCCATACGGCATCAGGCCTACGGTCCCGAATTTCCCAGCGATGTAATCCACCGCGAGTTTCTCGCCCTTGGTGCCAGCCTCACGCCCCTCCAGCAGGTCGCTGGCCAGGTACTGCACATCGTAGCGCATCTGGTCGAGCACATCAGCGTCCGACTTCTGTTGGGCGTGTGTGAGCGTGGGAACAAGGAGGAGGAGCAGGAGTTTGGTCTTCATGGCGGGCGCGAAATTATCCCCGCCATTCGCTCCAATGTCACAATGGCGCTGGTACCAGCATGGTATGACGCTTGCATGACCAAGCCCGCATGAAAAAGACGCTTGTCGCGCTGGTCGGGGTGCTGGCCTTCCTGTACTTGATCAACCCTACGATGGGCCTGTTCGAGATCCTGCCGGATAACCTACCGCTGGTGGGCAACCTCGACGAGGCCACGGCCACCATGGTCTTGCTGGCCGTGTTCCGGTACTTCGGTTGGGACTTGACGAAGCTGTTCTTTAGGCGACCGCCGAGCGATTACAGGAAGGTAGGTCGATAGCGTAAGGGAGTGCAGCGGATCACCTGGATGCAACGACCTTCGTAGCGCATGCGGATCCATCTGCTTTCGCTACTCACCATTACGGTGCTTCTCGGCTGTGGCCCGCCGAAACGGACCGAGCCCCCACCCCCGAACCGCTGGGCCGATGAGCGGCTGTGGCCGGTGCTCGAAGCGCAGGAACACCGCGATACGGAAGCGTTGTGCGCCCTGTTGCACGATACGGCGGCCACCGTCCGCTCCGCAGCAGCCATGGCCTTCGCATCGGTCCAGGACACGATGTCCGCAGCATGTCTGCTGGATGCCCTGTTCGATCCCGTGGTCGATGTTCGGGTGAACGCCGTGTTCGCCCTTGGCTTCATCGCCAACGACAGTACCGTGGAGCGCATGGCCGCTCGCTCCGATCAAGAGCGCGACAGCACGGTACATCGCGCCTACCTGAGTGCCATGTTCCTGAACCTGCAACGTCGCGGCAAAATGAAGGAGCTGGCACCTGCCATCCACTACCTGGAGCGGAACAGTGGCCAGGAGCGGTTGCGTGCGGCGGACGCGATCCGGCGCTACTCCCCTGCCCTTCTCCTGAAGGATAGCGCGTTGGTCTTGCGTGCCATTGCCGCCGAGAAGGACCCGGACGCGAAAGCACTGTTGATCCGCGCGCTCACGCAGATCCCCGGGCCCGAACGACAGCGACTCTTGCTCGAAGCCGGAAACCGGGACCAGCCACTTCCCTTGCGCATTTCCGCGATCACGGCATTGGGTTTCAAGCCCGATGGCCACGCCCGTGATTCCTTGCTGGCCTGGGTGAATGACCCGATCCCCGCCGTATGTACTGCGGCCATCGACGCCTTGAACCTTGGCGGTGTGTTCAGTTCGGGTAAGGCGTATTGGTCCGTTGTGGACCAAGCGCACTGGCTCGATGACCTCACCGAATGCCGTCTCCATGGGCTGGTAGGGCAAAACACGGTCGTAAAGCAAAAAGCCATCCTCGCGTTACGCATCGACACGGCGCTCAGCCCGTATGCCGAAGCCGAACGTATCAAGGCCTTGAGCATGGTCGACCCGGAGTACGGGGATGATGTGCTGGAGGCGATCCTGTACAGCGACAAGCATCCAGCGATACGTCAAGCCGCATTCGGTGTATTGGCCGATCGTGTTCAATGGGCGATGACGATCCCGCGTGCGATATCGTATGACATGCAGATCGACCAGGCCGCACCCTTCTGGCAGCGGGTCTTCAGCAGTGGTGATGCGGGATTGATCTGTGCTGCAGCAGAGAAGCTGGCCGGCGGACGGTCACGCGAATTGAAGGTGCTATTCCCGCCGAAAGTGGAACAGGGCGCGTTGGACTCGTTGCATCCGCTACGCGACCTGGAGGCCGTGCAGCTCCTGAATGAACTTGCCAGGACGCGAGAGGATTCCCTGCCCGCACCTCACCATGCACCTCCGTTCAACCATGCGATCGATCCGATCAAGCTCCGTGCATTGAAACAAGGCCAGCGCTACCGCATCGTCACCAACAAAGGCGAGATCGTGATCAGCACCGATGTGGACGAATGCCCAGGCAGCAGCCTCGCCTTCGATTCACTGGTAGGGGCCGGCTACTACAACGGCAAGGTCTTCCACCGCATGGTGCCGAACTTCGTGGTGCAAGGTGGTTGTCCGCGCGGCGATGGATACGGAGGTATGCCCTGGACCCTGCGCACGGAGATCGGTCGCAAGCCATTCACCAGCGGATCCGTCGGCTTGGCATCCGCAGGTCGCGATACGGAGAGTTGTCAGTTCTTCATCACGCACAGCCCCACGCCGCATCTGGATGGGCGCTATACCCGGTTCGGCGAAGTGGTGAGTGGAATGGACGTGGTGTGGAAGCTGCAGGTGGGGGATGTGATGGAAAGGGTGGAGCGGATCAATTGATCTTTGCGCATGTTGAAATGGCTCCCATCCATGCACGGCGTGACCACCGAACGCCTGCTGTTCCGAACCACGACGATGGATGACACTTCATGGTGGATGGAGTACATCAACGCCGCCGATGCGATCCGGTTCATGCGGTTCACTGTGGGTAGTGAGGCGGATTGCCGCGCCTTCATTCAACGCACGCTGGACCGTTATGTCAACGATGGCTCCGGGCTGAACGTGATCACCGTATGTTCTACCAACAAACCCATGGGCATGATCGGGCTGCTGACCCAGAAGGTGGCTGGTGTGGATGAATTGGAGATCGGATACCACCTGGTCCCATCAGCCTGGGGTAAAGGCTACGTCACGGAAGCGGCGATCGCGTGCAAGGAGTTCGCACGTGTGCATGAATGTCACTCTTCGGTGATCTCGCTCATCGACCAGGAGAACACTGCAAGCCAGGCGGTGGCCAGGCGCAATGGCATGGTGTACGAGAAGGACACCGTGCACCGCGGCGTACTGGCAATGGTGTGGCGGGTGCGGATCGATCAGCCTTTGCGGGTTGCTTCGAGGTAGCCGTTCAGCAGGTCCGCGAGCTCCAGGTGCCTGTGGCCATAGTTGTCGGGAAGCGCACCGTGATACCCCCCCAGCCCTTCAGACAGCAGGGAGGCCCGGGGCCATCGCTTCCGGACACCGGAACCGGCCTTGAAGCGTATGCCCACTAGGCGGTGCCTCTGCCGGAACGGCCCATGCCACTGCGTCCACTCGGCCACACCGAACCGCTCGATGTCAGTCCATGCGAAGAAGCGGCGTCGGTACATCGCCGTCTGATAGAGCCCCCTGGTGGTGACCACCACACGTGATGAGCCGGGGATCAACTGAATGATGGCCACAACGGCCACCAGACCGAAGAACACCAGACAGGACCAACCCATCCATTGGCGGGTATCATTGTCAGGGTCGGTGATCATCAGCCATCCGCCGAAGGCGAGTATTAGCCCGATCGCCAGCACGCCCAGCCATTTCCATGGACGTGGGGTGAGGACCAATAGCGGGTGTTCGATGGTGGTCATGACCGTATCGAGATCTTTCATGTAGGTCCACCCGTTGGGTCGACGCTACAGGTGCAATTCCATGGGTCAGTGCGACCCGGTGACGTTCTGCCTCTTACTCGAACTTCTCCGGCCGCATCTGCGGGAACAGCAGCACCTCCTGGATCGCGGGATTGTCCGTGAGCAGCATCACCAACCGATCCATGCCGATGCCGATACCCGACGTGGGTGGCATGCCATACTCCAAGGCGCGCAGGAAATCCTGATCGATGAACATGGCTTCGTCGTCACCTCGTTCCATCAGCTTCACCTGGTCCTCGAAACGCTCGCGCTGATCGATCGGATCATTCAGTTCACTGTACGCATTACCCACCTCGAAGCCCGCCACGTAGAGTTCGAAGCGTTCGGTGAGTCGGGCATCGTCGCGATGCTTCTTGCAGAGCGGGCTCATCTCCAGCGGGAAGTCCATCACGAACGTCGGTTGGATCAGTTCCGGTTGAACCAGTTCGCTGAACAGCTCGTCGATCAACTTGCCCTTGCCCATTGCCGCAGTGATCTCGATGCCGTGCTTCTTACAGAGTTCACCGATGGTGCGTTCATCCGCGTTAAGCACATCCACGCCGGTCTTCTCCTGGATCGCGCCGCACATGGTGATGCGCTTGAAGGGCTGGCCGAAGTCGATGGCTTTGCCCTGGAACTGCGCGACGGCCGTACCATTCGCAACGGTGGCCACCTTGCGGAACACACCCTCGATGAAGTCCATCATCCAGCGGTAATCCTTGTACGCCACGTAGAGTTCCATAATGGTGAACTCCGGATTGTGCGTGCGGTCCATGCCCTCGTTGCGGAAGTTGCGGCTGAACTCGAACACACCGTCGAAGCCGGCCACGATGAGGCGCTTCAGGTACAGCTCGTTGGAGATCCGCAGATAGAACTGCGTATCCAGCGCGTTGTGGTGCGTGCTGAACGGGCGGGCCGCCGCGCCACCGGGGATCGGCTGCATGGCCGGTGTATCCACTTCGATGTAGCCAGCGTGCTGGAACGACTCGCGCATCGCGTTGAAGATGCGCGTGCGCTTGAGGAAGGTCTCCTTCACGTGCGGGTTCACGATCAGGTCCACGTAGCGCATACGGTAGCGCTGCTCAGGATCGGTGAAGGCGTCGTGTACGTTGCCTTGATCGTCGGTCTTCACCACGGGCAATGGGCGCAGGCTCTTCGCGAGCACGGTCAGCTCTTTCACGTGCAGGGTGAGCTCGCCGGTCTGGGTGCGGAACATGAAGCCCCTCACCCCAATGAAATCACCGAGGTGCAGCAGCTTCTTGAAGACCTCGTTGTAGAGCGTCTTGTCCTCGCCAGGGGCGATCTCGTCACGGTTCACGTAGATCTGCTGGTCGCCGGTGGCATCGCGCAGCACAGCGAAGCTGGCCTTACCCATCACACGTACGCTCATCAAGCGCCCGGCGAGCACCACGTTGGCTTCGGGCTGCTCCCCTTCCGCATGTCCGGCATCCTTGAACGCTTCCTTCACCTTGACCACCGTATGCGACACGGGGTACTGGGCGGCGGGGAAGGGTTCGATACCGAGGGCACGCAGCTTGTTGAGGGCTTCGCGCCGCACGACCTCCTGTTCGGAAAGGACGAGGGTGGACATGGGCTATTGCGAAAATTGGGTCGCGAAGATACCGGGCTTACCTTTGGTGGACCATGGGCAAGCTGCAGGACAAAAAACTGGAATTGGCGCAGATGCTTCTCGCCGAAATGGACAAGACAACCTTGGAGATGGTAGAACACGCCCTCTTGGGCGCCCCTCCGTTGAGCATGTCCGAGGCCGATATCAAAGACCTCCAACGGCAAGTTGCCCGTATTGATCGTGGGGAGGAAAAGCTGCACAATTGGGAGGACGTGAAAGCACGGTTGTTGAAGTCCTTGAAATGACGCTGTCGTTTCACCTTTCGGATAAAGCGACCGACCAGATCTCCCGCGCAAGCGCCTGGTATGCGCTTCAATCGCCTGCATCGGCCGTCAGGTTCATCAGAAGCATCGAGGCTTCCTTCGCGGCGATCCGCACCTTCCCACGCGGGCATGCGATCATACGAGGCACGCTTCGACAAGCACCCATGCAGGAGTTTCCATATGTGATCATGTACGAGGTGACCCGAAAGCGCATCGTGATTCTTCGGGTCGTCCATGGTCGTCGCCATCCGCGCCATCGCTTGCATGGCCAATAACCCCGGCACCATATTCCCCGTATCACGCACCTACTTTTGACCCCGTACCATCACAAGCACGATGCAACAGCTCATTGAAGCCTTTCCGCAGCAACTGAAGGAAGCCCTGGAGATCGGCCGCGCGGCCCGGTTGAACGCCCCTGGCGGGCCGTACGCCAATGTGGTCGTCAGCGGCCTGGGTGGTAGCGGTATCGGCGGCCGGATCGCGGCGCAACTGGTCGCCGCCGAAGCCACCTGCCCCATCGAGGTATACAGCAACTACTACCTGCCCGCTTACGTGGGCAAAGGCAGCTTGGTGATCGCCTGCAGCTACAGCGGTAACACCGAGGAGACCATCGCTTCCATGGAGCAAGCCCTGGCCAAGGGCGCCCGCGTCTGCGTGGTGACCAGTGGTGGCAAGATGCTGGAGATGGCCAAGGAAAAAGGCCTGGACCACATCGTGATCCCCGGCGGCAACCCGCCGCGCACCATGCTGGCCTATTCGCTCACGCAACAGTTCTTCGTGCTGCGCCATTACGGCATCATCCGCGGCGACTTCGAAAAGTCCATCGCTGCGGCAGCCGAGTTGCTCGAGCGTGAAAAGGAGTCGATCAAGAAAGCGGCACTTGAACTCACCGGGAAATTGGTGGGCAAACAGCTGGTGATCTACAGTGAAGCCAGCACCGAGGCCGTGAGCATTCGCTTCCGTCAACAGGTGAACGAGAACAGCAAGGTGCTCTGCTGGCACCACGCCATCCCGGAGATGAACCACAACGAGCTGGTGGGTTGGGCCGGTGCCGATAAGCACATCGCCGTGGTGATCTTCCGCCACAAAGAAGACCACGAGCGCAGCCAGATCCGCATGGAGATCAACAAAGCCGTCTTCCAGAACTACACGCCGCACATCAACGAGGTATGGAGCAAGGGCGATAGCGCCATTGCACGGCAGCTGTACCTGATCAACCTGGGCGACTGGGTGAGTCTGTATTGGGCGCAGAAGAAAGGAGTGGACCCCAGCGAGATCGCGGTGATCAACATGCTGAAGGGGAAGCTGGCGGAGATGAAGTAGTGACCAGTCGCCAGTGTTCAGTGGGTAGTGCGTCGCGAGCACTACCCACTGAACACTGACGGCTAACGACTCCTCCCCACCTTTGCCCCGTGAGACAAGTCCACTTCCAAGACCTCGGCCTGATCGACTACGCCACCGCGTGGGACTACCAGACCAAGCTGTTCCAGGCCACGATAGACCGGAAGATCGCCAACCGCAACCTACCGGAGAATGAACAGGTATTGACCGAGGATCATCTGCTCTTCTGCGAGCATCCGCACGTGTACACGTTGGGGAAGAGTGGCAAGCAGAGCCACCTGTTGTTGAATGAAGCGGAGATGCGGGAGAAGGGCGTTCAGTTCTTCCCGATCGATCGCGGTGGAGACATCACCTACCACGGGCCGGGGCAGATCGTGGGCTACCCGATCTTCGACCTGGACCACCACTTCACCGACATCCACCGATTCCTGCGCACGTTGGAAGAGGCGGTGATCGGCACGCTGGAAGCCTATAGCATCAAGGCAGGTCGTATTGACGGGCTCACCGGCGTGTGGCTGGACTGGAACGATCCGTTCAAGGCGCGGAAGATCTGTGCGTTCGGCATCCGCGCCAGCCGATGGGTGACCATGCATGGTTTCGCCTTCAACGTGAACACCGACCTGAGCTACTTCGAGAACATCGTGCCGTGCGGCATTGCTGACAAGGGCGTGACCTGCATGGCGAAGGAGCTGGGTGGATTGCTCGACATCGAAGCGGTGAAGAACAGGCTGAAGATGGAATTGGCGGACCTCTTCGATGTGGAACTCGTAGAACCGGCCCTACATTAGACCGATCCCTCCCCATGCGCACCCTCGGAAAGCTCCTCCTCTGGCTCGTCGGTATCGTTATCGGCCTCATCGCGCTGGCCTACATCACCGGCAACGACCACCTGGTGCGCGGTGTGCGCTACACGTACCTGATCGGCCGCTCCTCACCGGAGATCGACGACCGCGACTTCTTCCCCTACGCGACCATTCCTGCCTCGGCGCCACAACCATGGCCACAAGGCTCCCGATACGGCAAGCTTCAGCTGAAGCCTGAACAAGAAGCGAAGCTGAAGGAATTGTACTCCGTTGGATTCGCGTTGTTCCAGCACGACAGCCTCATCTTCGAACAGTACTGGAACGGCTGGGACGCCGATAGCGTGAGCAACAGCTTCAGCGTGGCGAAGAGCTACATCAGCCTGCTCACTGGCATCGCCATGAAAGAGGGCGTGATCAAGGATGTCTTCCAGCCGGTAGGCGACTTCATTCCGCTGTACAAGGAGGGTTGTTATACGAAGATCAACCTGTATCACCTGCTCACCATGAGCACCGGCCTGGACTGGAGCGAAAGCGGTGCCGATCCCTTCAGTGACAATGCGAAAGGCTACTACGGCAGCGATGTACGGGGGATCAGCTTGAACCAACCCTGCCGCGACGAACCGGGGAAGTCCTTCGACTACATCAGCGGCAGCACGCAGATCATGGCCGAAGTGCTGGAGGCCGCCTATGGCAGACCGTTGGACGAACTGGTGCGCGAGAAAGTGTGGGGACCGCTTGGTTGTGAGCACGATGCCTATTGGGGCAAGGACACCGAGGATGGCGACTTCAAGGCCTTCTGCTGCCTCTACGCCACCGCGCGCGACTTCGGCCGCATCGGGCAACTGTACCTGGACAGCGGGAAATGGAAGGGCACACGGATCATCGACGAGGAATACTGGAAGGCAAGCATCACACCGGCCGCACTCGACGACCGCGGATCACCGAACCAACGCTATGGGTATTTCTGGTGGCTGGCCGAACTGGATGGCAACCCGATCTGGTATTGCCGCGGCTTCCACGGGGAATACGTGGTGGTGATGCCCGACCTGGACCTGGTGATGGTGCGCACCGGGATGAAGCGCGAGGAGGTGAACGGCGCCGGCCACCCCAAGGATGTGTTCGAATGGATCGGCATCGCACGTGAACTGGCCTCGCGTACGGCCCAACCCGTGTAGCACCGACCTTGACCCCATGCGGAAGGACATTCACCCACCCAAAGTAGAGGGCGTGGCCATGGCCGTGGTGCGCGAAAAGGACGAGGATGCCGAGGATGCCTGGTTCGTTTACCTGATCAATCAGAACGCACACGCGCTGGAGAACGTGCTGGTGAGTTCTCGCGGCTACGGCGAGATCGAAGGGGAGAGCCGCCGCACCAGTGAACTACGGCACCACCTCGAGCACCTGGGTCCCCGAAGCTGGGCGCGGATCGAGCGGATCGTGGACGAGGTGCTCGTGCTCAGCAACCAATACTGGCTCAGTTATTACGTGGGCCAGCGGCTTTACGACCGCAAGTACATCTTCCTGGCCGGGAGCATCGAAGAGCACCACTGCACCACCATCCCCTTGATGGGGACCCGCGGGGTGTTGATCGAGTGATCCACCAATGGTTGACCATCCACCGGTCGTTCCTTCCCAAATGAGTTCAGCAGTCCTGTATTCCCGGCCTCGTCTCCTGGTCTTCGGTCTTTGGGCTATTCTCGCGTTCTACGCATTCATCAACCGTCCCTCCTTTCAACTTGGCTGGGACTCGTTCGGCTATTACCTCTACCTCCCGGCCACTTTCATTCATAACGACCCATTCGTGCGTAACATGAGCTGGGTGGAGGACGTGAATGCCAAGTACCAGGTCTCCACCACCCTCTATCAGTTCTCCAAGCCAACGGATGGGCCGCTGGTGATCCGCTATCCGATCGGCCTTGCTGTGATCTGGTTGCCTTGGTTCGGGGTCGGACACTTTACGGCCGGATGGTTGGGGTACGCACAGGATGGCTTCTCCCTTCCATATCAGCTTGCCCTATCGGCCGGTGTGATGTTGTACTTCCTGCTTGGCCTACTTCTCCTGTACGATGTACTGCACCGAACTTATGATGCGCGGGCGGCGTTATTCACCGTGGGTCTTGTGGTCCTTGGCACCAATCTCCTGGACCAAAGCCTTACCGGACAAACCATGCCGCACCTCCCCCTGTTCACCGTATACGCTGCGGTCTTGTGGTGTACCATCCGCTGGCGGCGAACCAATGCATTACGCGATGCGATCCTTCTTGCAGTGGTCATCGGGATCGGGGCGTTGATCCGGCCGACTGAGATCGTATGCATTCTGATCCCCTTGTTCTGGCCCGGATCGGCAAGCACACGCTGGTTGGCCCAGCTCTGGCAACAAAGGCGCACCTGGGTCGTGATGGCTGCGGTACTGGTCTTGATCGGGATGATCCAATTCACCTATTGGAAACTGGCCTGCGGATCCTGGCTCATCGACTCGTACGCGAATCCCGGAGAGGGGCTTGACCTCCTTGCTCCACATACCGTGGACTTCTTGTTCAGCTTCAGAAAGGGGTGGTACGTGTATACACCCCTGATGCTCATTGCGACCGGGGCCATCCTGCTGCTTTGGAGCCCCCCCCCCCCCCCCCCCCCCCCCCCCCCCCCCCCCCCGCCCCCACTGTCCCGATCACCGTATTCTTCCTGGTGGATCTGTATGTCGTATCGAGCTGGACGTGTTGGTGGTATGCGGATAGTTACGGGGCCAGGGCCATGGTGGGGTCCTATCCGGTGATGGCGATCCCGCTGGCCTTCTTGATCAACCGGATGCGCACTTGGTCCTTGGGGTATCGGTATGCCGGCGCCGCGATCCTGGTGTTATGCGTTGTTCTCAACCTGTTCCAATACTGGCAGTTCAATAAAGGGCTGATCCACGCGTCCCGAATGACCGCAGCGGCCTATTTCGCTTCTTTCGCAAAGACCGCACCGCCGGTTGGAACCGATCGCCTTCTACTGGTGGATCGTTCAGCCCCTAAGCCACCCATTGAGCCGACAGGGGAATACGCGGTCATCAAGGTCCTGGGGGACTTTACTTGCTCCTCCTTACTGAACACACCTGGCCCAATGCAGGACAGTATCACTGCACCTTGCCGCTCCGAGCATATCGATCCCGAGAGGCCGTTCAGCGCGGCCTTCAAAGCAAGGTTCTCGGACCTCACTGCTCAGGATCACGCCTGGTTAGAACTGCGTTGGCTCGTACACACGAGCAGCGAGACCTCGGGCAATGTGCTTGTGAACACCTTCGACCATGATGGCTCTTACGCCTACCAGACGAATGACGTGTTGGACCTGGGAGCGCACCACAGCGAATGGACGCTGATCCGTCAGTGGTACTTGACCCCCGAAGTGCGAAGCCGCTCGGATCAATTCGCGGCCTATGCTTGGTCAACACAAGGAAAGCCCATGGAGGTGATCGGACCGTTGATCCTGGTCCACGAGGCCACAGGCATCCAGGCCGGTCCTTGACCGGTCGGTGACCATTGGGGGTCCGATGCCTTTGTTCGGATCATCTTTGCGTCCAGATGAATGCTTCCTCCAGGCTCCCTCAAGGAGCGAATTGGTCGTACATCCTCGGCATCGCACTCCTGACCACCCTGCTCACCTGGCTGGCATGGAACACGAATGCCCACCGGATGGGCTTTGTGTTGACCAGCACGAGCGACCCCTTGGGCTATTACCAATGGTTACCGGGCATCATCCTGCAGCACGACCCCGATTCGTTCCGTTACGTCCACTACCTCGAGAGCGGAAAAGGACTGAACCTGTTCACCTTCGGGGTCGCCTTGCTGCAAGCGCCCTTCTTCCTGCTCGCACTGCTCTATTGCACGATCACCGGGATCACCCCCACGGGTTACGAGCTCCCGTTCGTATTCACGCGTTTGATGGCCACGGGGTTCTATGGGGCGGTCGCCATCGCCCTCAGTTTTCACACCCTGCGGCGCTATTGGTCCGCGACCGTCGGCTGGGTCACCTGCGGGCTGTTGATCTTCGCCACGAACCTCTATTACTATACCGTACACGACGGCGGCATGTCCCATGTGTACAGCTTCTTCCTCTTCGCCTGGCTCCTTCACCTCACCCTGACCATGGTCGTCCGCCCCAATGGGCGAAGTTTGTTCGGGTTGTTCGTATGTGGCACCCTGATCATTCTTGTGCGGCCGCTCAACGGCATCGCCCTGCTCCTACCGTTGTTCTATGGAATCCCCTGGCGTGATGCGCTGAAGGATCGGTTGCATTGGTTCACTCGGTTCCCGGCATGGACGCTGGCGGGTTTTGGTGTGGCCCTGGTGTTGATCCTTCCGCAGCTACTTTATTGGAAGGCGCAGACCGGCTCCTACCTCGTCTTCACGTACGGTGCCAAAGGCGAAGGCTTCTTCTGGTGGTCGCCACACCTGTGGGATATCCTCTTCAGCCACCAGGGCGGCTGGTTGTTGTACCATCCGTTGATGATCGGTGCCATGGTGATGCTCTTGCGCGGAGCCTGTTCGGGTAAGCCCCCAATGGCCGACTGGCGGGCGATCCTGCTGGTGTGGAGCGTAGCCTGGTACCTCTATGCAAGCTGGTGGAACTGGTGGCTCGGCGGCTCCTTCGGCCATCGCGGTTTCGTGGAGCATTACGCTTTCCTCGTCCTGCCGCTGGCCGCCTGCGTGGATGCCTTGATCAACTGGAGCCGGCGCTTCAAATGGTTGCTCCTGGTACCCGCGGTCTTCCTCATTTTCCTCAACATCCGCATGAGCCACCTGGCCTTCTCGCCCATGGATGGCCCCACGTGGACCTGGGACTCGCTCATCACCTTCTGGGGTGATGCCTTCTACCAATGAAGCGCCTGGAGCAGCTCTTACGGAAGCCTTGGGGCCGTACCACGGCCATGCTCCTGATGGCTTTCGCGATGCTCTGGCTGCAATATGGTGCGATCCTGCGTGCGCCCAACAGCACCCTGTTCAACGGCACCGGTGATGGGCTGAAGAATTACTACGCCTTCGCCTACCACGTGGCGCACGACTCCTCACTCATGCAGTTCGAGGGCATGAACCATCCTTTTGGTGAGCAGATCGGTTACCCGGATGCACAGCCTGCATTGGCCAATACCACCAAGCTCCTGGCCCTGTTGCTTCCCGGCCTCGAAGATCGCGCCGCCGCGATCATCAACCTGGCCGCCCTGCTCAGCATGGTGCTCACCGCCTATTCCCTCTACCTCTTGCTGCGACACTTCGGCACGGGCTGGTTCTTCGCGGCCGTATGCGCCATCGCCCTCGCCGCACTCTCGCCACAAACCCCACGCATCGCCGCGGGCCACCACGCCCTCAGCTACGGCTGGCTCATCACCCTGCCCGCCTATTTCGCGATCCGCTGCCTGTCCGCCGCAAGACCCTTGCCCTGGGCACTGCTCGGGGCCGCGATCACCTTCGTCGGTTTCCACCTGCATCCGTATACGGGCATGATCGCTGCGTCCTGGATGGGTTTCTATCTCCTCTTCATGGCCTACCCCTTCTTCCGGCGGAAAGAATGGATGCGCCTGGCCCTTACCGCAGCGATGGTGGTGGTACCCGTGGCCCTCTTCCTTGCGATCCAGTCATTGACCGATCACCATGTTGGGCGTACCGTGCGGCCACTCGGCTTCTTCGAGTACAAGACCGACTGGAGCGGGGTGCTGTCACCACCATCCGCGTATCGCAGTTCGCTCAGTTGGTGGGTGTTCCCCATGAACATGCCGCAGGAGTTCGAAGCAACAGCCTACTTGGGCATCGCGACCCTGGTCGGTGTGCTCATTCTTTTCCTGATGGCAGGCATCGCATGGGCGCGCCATCGCACTCCTGGTCCAGGTACGAATGCCTGGCCTTTCGCACTCACCGCCTTGGTGCTCGCAGCGCTCCCCTTGCTCGCATTCGCCTTCGGGTTCCCGTTCAACGAGAAACACGGTCCGTATCCCTGGTCCTTCCCATTGATCGGTCAGTTCCGTTCACCGGGGCGCTTCGCTTGGCCAGCGTATTATGCCCTTGGGCTCACCGCCCTGTATGGCGCGTACTGGATGCGCCAGCGGGCCACGGGCTATGGGCGCTGCGCTGCCACGGTGCTCTGCGTGGCGCTTCCATTGGCCTACCTGCACGAGGCGCGTGCCATGCACGTTGTCCTGGCCGAGGAGAGCGCCCACAACCGCAATGTGTTGCGTGCCGAAGGGCTCACCGAGCAGGAGCGGTCCTTGATCAAAAGCATCGATGCGACGCGTTACCGCGCCATCCTCCCGATCCCGAATTTCCTCGCTGGTTCGGATGAGCTCTTGATCCTGCCCGACGATCGCACCATGCAGCTGGCCATGATCCTGAGCTATTGGAAAGGCCTGCCGATGACCGCCTACTCGCTGGCACGAACGAGTGTGAGCGAGACCAAGGAACAGCTCGGCTTGTTGAACTCCCCGTGGTATCCCCGTCCGATCGCGCAGCGGTTCGCCCCGGACGATGTGTTCCTGTTGGTCAATACAATGCCACCCGCGAATGAGGCCGAGGCCCGCTACCTGTCCCTGGCCACACCGGTCGCAGCGCACGGCGATGTACGGCTCTTGAAGATCACTGCGGCCGATCTGTTCAAGGACCGGCGCACGGAACTCTTCGCAGCGATCGACCGCCTCGCAGGTGACAGCCTCAGCGACGGTTGGATCACCACGCGCCCCGGTGAGCGCGTCCAATACAACTCGTTCGATGACCGCCCGGCCGAACATGCCTATGCAGGAACAGGCGCATACAGTGGGTTGAAACGGAACGTGAACACGCTGCTCACCGTGCCGGCGAACAGCCTGACCGAGGGCGAACGTTACGTGGCCAGCTACTGGACCTATACCAAGGGGCACCTTCGCAACCACGCGCTCACGTGCGTGGCCCAGCGCGACCCTCATAGCGGGCGGGAGGATTGGATCAACTGCGGGGACATGCGCTTCGCACGGATCATCAACGGCGATTGGTCGCTGGTGGAACTACCGTTCACGGCGAACAAGGCATCGGATGAATACCGCATCTTCGTGGAAGGCCGCAAGTCGTATCGCGATACGATCTGGTGCGACGAGGTGATGGTACGGCCCGCTTACGCGCACACCTTCAACGTGCTCGAACGCACCGACGGCCGCATCACGAAGGTGTTCTTCAACGGTCAGCTCCTCACGCGGCCCCGGTAGTGGCGCGCCACGCGCAGCAAGGCAAGCGGTACCTTGATCCCATCCGAGAGCTTCACCTTGGATCCGCGCACCTCGTGCCAGGTGGTCAAGGGCACTTCCTTCACCTGTTCGCCCAGGCGGACCCGACCGGTGATGGCCATGCAGCGCCACAGCAGCTCCACATCGAACAACCAACGGGTAAGGAAGGGCTCGGTGAACAGTTCCTGCACCCGGTCCGCACGGATCAACTTGGCCCCACACTGGGTGTCGTACACCGGCACATCCAGCTGCATGCTCACCATCGTGGCGAACACCCGGCCCATGTAGTGTCGGGCGATCGAGCGCCGGATGTCCGTGCTACCCAGGAGTTGTATCCGGCTTCCCATGATGATCGTGGGGCGGGCCGAAGCGCCGTTGGCCAACAGGTGAAAGGCCTCGGTCAATGGGGTAGCGAGGTCGGCATCGAAGTACCCGATGTAGTTGGCGTTGGGCCAGCGCTCCAACGCGGCCAACATCCCTCGGCGCACCGCTTCACCCTTTCCTCCGTTCTTCGGTGCCACATGCACCAGTACCCGCTCCGGATGGTTCCGCGCCAATTCCGTGCAACGCGCCGCCGTGCCATCGGTGCTACCGTCGTCCGAAAAGGTCAGGTACAGCCCCGGTTCCCGTTGCAGCAGTGCGTCGATCTCCGCGAAGGGCAGCCGCCGCTCCTCGTTGTAACAAGGGATGACCAAGTGAACGTTCCGCGACATGCCTCCAACCACCTCCTGTACAGTGGGCCGCCAAAAGTAGCCCCGGCGTCACCCACTATCCCACTTCAGAAAGGCCAGCTATCCGCCACGACCTCGAATTGGAACGCTTCGCCTAACGGTCTGCCTTCCACAGACAGCCAAGAACGCACCGTATACCGGCCGTTGTCCACCGGTCGCTCCAACACGAGACCTTGCATATAGGCTGTTCCCGGTGCTATGTCCACCTCCATGGAGCTGCAATGTGCGCTCTCCTGATAGATGGTGCCATCCTCACGCAACAGCTGATACAAGAACTGCAACGGCTTTCCGTTCGCTGCGCAGGAAGCGAACCGCTCCTGTCCTGTATTCTCCAACCGGATCGGAACAACGGTGAAGCGGTCAGGGACCAATCGATAAGGCTCCTCCGGGGGAAGGATGCGCAAACGGTCCATGGCATGAACAGGATCCGTTCCGCATATCCAGGTGTAACCGACATCCTCGGGGAATCGGAAGTAATCGGTGTCCAGCACCTCCATTGGGAACCAATTCGGCGCCCACGACGGTCCCAGGAATTGATGTGGTAGGGGAGCCAGTTCTGCAACCCGAGCCAAATCGTCCGATATGAAGATGGTCGAAGCCTCGTCCGGCGCCTTGACCGCCGAAACCAACGCGCTTTCCATCCCTACTGCCCAATGCACCAGTGTGTACGACCAAGGGAAGTTGTCGAACCGCACCAATCCCTTTCGGATCCCAAGCTCCGCTTGATAGTCCGTGATGCGTTGTAAATAGTTCACCCGCTCCGTAAGGCGATAATGCGCACGATGGATCTGAAGAAGACCGAGCGCACAAGCCACGACAAAGACCCCGTGCATCATCTTGCGCAGAAGTCCGGAGATCCGATCCAACTCGCTGGCGAAGGCGATGGCCCAGACCATGCCGATCACCGGATAGTAATTCTCGTAGATCACCGGGGCCATGCCATCGCGATCCACGATGAGGATGAGGGTGAGGAAGGCCGTGCTGAAGACCAAGGTCCAGGCGAGCCGCAGCCAGGATCGCTGCCAGACCAACAAGCACGTGCCCACCGCGATCACCAACAAGAGGGCCTTGAACTTGGTCCAGACCATGAGCAGGTACGCCGTACTGTTCAGTTCACCAAGACGGAAGAGGTAGGTGACCAGATCGGATGCGTGTGGCATGCGCGATTCCTCGTAGGTCGACTTGGCCATCAGGGTGATGCGCGCCACATACCAAGCCACCAGCACGATACCCAGCAACCAAGTGCCTCGCTTACGCCAACGTTGTTCCTCCAATGCCTCGAACACCAGGATGAAAACGAGCGGGAGCACGAGCAACTGATGGAAGAATGAGATCACCACGTTCAGCGCCACGGCCGCGACCACCCATCCGGTCGGCGATGCGGCCGACCACGCCCTGCGGATGAGCACCCACAACAGCACGGTGAGGGACAGGCCCTGGTACAACTCGCTGATGCCGTAGTAGAACATGTAATGAAAGCCCGTCGTGAGCGTGAGCGCCAGAGCCACTACCGCACGCCGCTCTTTCAGCCGGAAGGCAACGAGATAGAGCACAAGGGCGTGCACCAGGATGAAGGCGAGGGAGTAGCTGCGCAGTACCACCTCCAGTGAAGCTCCGATCTTCATCATCAACACCGGCAGGACCTGCGCGATCCATGAGCCATATCGGCCCAGCACGCTGATCGGATGTCCGGCTTCGAGCATGAGCCAGGAGAAGAAAGCACTATCGAAACAGGCCGTGCGCTCCAGGTAATAGCGCCACGCGAACACGCCAAGCACACCAAGCACACCGGTGGCCACCACCAAGGCTATCCGCATGTCCGGACGGTCATCCGCTCGCGGTGCGTCCTTCTCCATATTCAGAACCCGTATTTGATGATGCACCAGATGGCCCGGAAGCCGTCCTTCCACCCGATCTTCTTACCCTCGGCGTAGGTACGGCCGTAATAGCTGATGCCGACCTCATAGATCCGAACGCCTTTCACACGAGCAAGCTTCGCCGTCACCTCCGGCTCGAAGCCGAAACGACGTTCGCGAAGGTCCAAGCCCTTGGCGATGTCGCTCCGCATCAACTTATAGCAGGTCTCCATGTCCGTCAGGTTCAAATTGTTGAACGCGTTGGATAGATGGGTGAGGAACTTGTTGCCGATGCTATGCCAGAAGAAGAGGATGCGGTGCGGGTGGTGGCCCATGAAACGCGAGCCGAAGACCACATCGGCGAAGCCTTCGCACACCGGTCGCAACAGGTCGTTGTACTCGCGGGGATCATACTCCAGGTCGGCATCCTGCACGATCAGGTATTCGCCGGTGGCCTCCTTGATCCCCCGATGGATCGCGGCACCCTTACCCATGTTCTTCGGTTGTTGGAAGAACTTGATCGGAACGGAGGGATTCTCAGCGATGTACCGCTCAACCGCCTGCACGGTACCGTCCTTCGAACCGTCGTTCACGATGATGACCTCTTTGTTGATCCCTTCACGCAACACCACCGCCTGCACCTTGTCCAGGATCAGGTGGATCGTGCGCTCCTCGTTGTAAGCGGGGATGATGATGGAGAGCTTCACGGTGTCGGTAGTGGGCTAAGGGGGCGAAGGTCGAAGATGTGGACCCCTTCGTATTCACCGATGGGATGCTGAAGATACCGCTGCATGTAGGGCCGTTGGAGCCAATCCGACTCGTTCACGAACAGATACCTCGCCCCATTCCGCAGGCAGTGCTCGAAGGAGGCGGTGTCCTCCAGGCCCAGGTTACCATCATTCCAGCCCCGCTGACCGATCACGTACAAAGCATTCTGCCAGGACCGGTCACGCACCGTGATCACACGGTCATCGGGTGTGATGCCGAGCGAACGGGCGTAGGGGGTGATCGTCATCAGGCCCCGGAAGCTCCAGAACTGGGTCTCCCTCCAATGGTCGATCTGGGCTTCGTTGAGCAAGGGTGGGCGTTGCTCATCCGAAAGCGGTGTTCCGCCGCGGGTGCGCAGGCGCATATCGAACATGGTGTACACCGTACTGTAGGTCAACAGAGCCATGGCAACCCCTTTGGCCCATGGGCTCCGCAGTACCTGGGGATGGCGGCGCCCCACATACCACAAGGCGGTGAGGATCATCACGACCGCCATGATCTGCGGATTGATGAAGTAGTAGTCGTGGTTCTCCAGCGCCTTGAACCAGCCGATGGTGAACAGGATCACCCCACAGAGCAGCGCGATGTTCACCAGGACCACTTGGAGGGGGAAGCGGCGGATGGCAACGAAGAAGACGGCCATACCAGCGAAGAGCAGGATCCACATCGGTGCCGCGAAAAGCTCGTACACCAGGATGTTGAGCCCGAACCACACCGCGAAGGCATACACTTCCGGGGTGGTCTCCCACAGCGGCCAAAAACTGTTCGGAGTATAACCCGCTCCGTGCAGTCCATTATACCACGCCGCGTACATGTACCAGGAGAAGACCATGGCGAACAGGAGCAGGAAACCGAGCCAGGCCCAGCCCCGTTGGGGGAACGCGCGCCACTTCGGCAAGAGCCGATCCGGTACCACCGATTCCACGACCAGCACACCCAACAGGGCGAGCACGCTCATCCCGGCGGTGACCTTGAGCAGCGTACCCAAGGCCATCAACAGGAACATGCCTATTAGCCATCGTTTCCGCTTGCGGTCGTGGTAGGTCACGAAACACCACCAGCCCAGTATCGCGAGGTCGAAGGCCGGCACATCCGGCAAGAAGGAGACCGCGAAATAGGCCACCACCGGCGAGGTGAAGAAGAGCAGGGACAGCCAGGCCCCCCAGAATCCGGACCCCAGAATGCGCGTCGACGTTCGATAGAGCGCCCATGATCCCAGCGCGTGCAGGAGCAGACCGAAGAGGCGGTAGGCGAACTCGCTCTGCCCGATCACCCGCCACAGCATCCCCATGATCCAGTAGATCCCGGGGAACTCGCCAGCGCTCTCCCCGCTCGTGTCATGATCCGCATGCAGGTTGCACATCCACGGATGCAGGATGTTCGGGTCGCCGTAGAAGTAGTTGTAGGTGGGCCCGAGGCAATCGCACTGCCGCATGATGTGGTGCGGTTGGGGGCGTAAATGCAGCACCCGTCCATACTCATACGCGCTGCACATCAGCACGAAGCCCGCCAGGAACCACCAACGGTGATCGATGCGGGCGAGCCGCTGGGTGAGGTTGCGAATTCCCATGGTGGTACGTGGGGCCCGAAGCCCCGCCCCGTTCAAGGGCATCAAATGTAACCGGCGCCCCTGTTCATGAGGAGCGGCATGGTCCGCAAGCGCGGGTCATCATCGCTACCCGCCACCGTGGGCTGGTCGTGAGGTCCGGCTCAGCAGCATCCTGCGGACCCCGGATCGATCACACCACCATTTCCGGGACCTCCCCCCCCACCACCAACCTTCCTTCCGTCCTGGCTTTGATCTCCTCCACGGTCACGCCCGGTGCACGCTCCAAGAGCCGGAACCCTTCCGGGGTGATGTCGAAGGCACCGAGGTCGGTCACCACCTTCTTCACGCAACGCACGCCGGTGAGCGGCAAGGTGCAATGCTTCAACAATTTGCTCTCGCCGGCCTTGTTCGCATGCATCATGGCCACGATGATGTTCTCGGCACTGGCCACCAGGTCCATGGCACCACCCATGCCCTTCACCATCTTGCCCGGGATCTTCCAATTGGCGATGTCACCGGTATCGGTCACCTCCATGGCACCGAGCACCGTGAGCTGCACGTGCTGCCCACGGATCATGGCGAAGCTGGTGCTGCTGTCGAAGATGCTGCTACCGGGCAGCAGGGTCACGGTCTGCTTGCCCGCATTGATCAGGTCGGCATCCTCCTCTCCCTCGTACGGGAAAGGTCCCATGCCCAGGATCCCGTTCTCGCTCTGGAACACCACGTTCATCCCCTTGGGCACGTAGTTCGCCACCAGCGTAGGAATACCGATGCCCAGGTTCACATAGTAGCCGTCCTTCAATTCGCGCGCGATCCGCTGCGCCATCTGTTCCTTCGTTAGCGCCATGGTCAGTTGCGTTTGCGCGTGGTTCGTTGTTCAATGCGCTTCTCGTAATCGGTGCCTTGGAAGATCCGGTTCACGAAGATGCCCGGGGTGTGGATCTCGTCGGGATCGAGTTCGCTCGGGTCCACCAGTTGCTCCACTTCGGCCACGGTGATCTTGCCGGCCATGGCCATCATGGGGTTGAAGTTGCGGGCGGTGCGTTTGTACACCAGGTTGCCGAAACGATCGCCCTTCCAGGCCTTCACCAATGCGAAGTCGGCACGCAGCCATTCCTCCAGTACGTACATCTTGCCGTTGAACTCGCGGGTCTCTTTGCCTTCGGCGACCTCGGTGCCATAACCTGCCGGGGTGAAGAAGGCGGGGATACCTGCTCCCCCGGCACGGCAGCGTTCGGCCAATGTGCCTTGTGGCACCAGGTCCACCTGTAGTTCGCCGCTCAGAAGTTGCCGTTCGAACTCCGCGTTCTCTCCCACGTAGCTGCTGATCATCTTCTTGATCTGGCGGGTCTGGAGCAGCAGGCCCAGGCCGAAATCGTCCACGCCCGCATTGTTGCTGATGCAGGTAAGGCCCTTCACTCCTTTGCGCACCAGCGCTGCGATGCTCTTTTCGGGGATCCCACATAGGCCGAAGCCGCCCACCATCAACGTCATACCATCCCGCAACCCATCGAGGGCCTCATCGGCGGACTTCACGATCTTGTTCATGCCGTACAGCTAAGGTGACGAAGATAGCGGGGTGGGCCGAACCCGTGCCCAGCACGTGCTCAGTCCCAGGTTGGTTTCTGCTGGCCATTCACCGTGCCGGTCTTCTTGCGGCAATCGATCTCCACGCCAAGGTCCCCGGTTGGCCGTTCGAAATCACCGGTGCTGATCTCGATCCCAGGGTCGGCGTACACCTTGTTCATGTAATAGCCATAGATGGGCAGGGCCATGTTGGCTCCTTGTCCCTTATCGGTGCTCGCGAAACGCACACTGCGATCATCGGCGCCTGTCCACACACCGGTCACCAGATCGGGGGTGATGCCGATGAACCAGCCATCGCTGTTGTTCTGTGTGGTGCCGGTCTTGCCCGCCGTGGGGAATTTGATGTTCGCGTACTTCTGGCGGTTGCCCCAGCTGGTGCGCAACCGCAGGCCCGTGCCCACCACCTTGCCAGTGCTCGGATTGTAGGCCCCATCGGTCACCCCCTTCAGCATGTCCAGCATGATGTAGGCCGTGCGTTCATCCAGTGCCTCATCGGTCTTCGGCAGTACATCATGGATCGTATTGCCATTCTTATCCTCGATGCGAGTGAAGGTGATCGGTTCGATGTATACGCCCTGGTTGGCGAACGAACTGAAGGCCCCGGTGATCTCCATCAGGGTGAGGTCGGCCACACCGAGGCACAACGAGGGCACCGGTTCCAGCGGACTCTTGACCCCCATGTGGCGTGCGAGCACGGTCACCGCCTGCGGGCCATATTGTTTCATCAGCCAGGCGGTCACCGTGTTCATGGAATTGGCCAGGGCATATTCCACGGTGACCATGCCCCCGTACACGGCATCGCTGTTCTCCGGGCACCAATCCGGTTGTCCGGGGGGCATCTCGAAACAGACCTTCTGGTTGGGTACTTCGCGACAGGGTTCCATGCCTTCGCGGATCGCGGTGGCGTACACGAAGGGTTTGAATGTGGACCCCACCTGGCGGCGTGCCTGCTCCACGTGGTCGTACTGGAAATTCTTGAAGTCGATGCCTCCCACCCAGGCCTTCACGAAGCCGGTGTGCGGATCCATGCTCAGCAGGCCGCTCTGCAGGAAGCTCTTGTAGTAACGGATGGAGTCCATCGGGCTCATCGTCGTGTCGATCTCGCCCTTCCAACTGAACACACGCATGGCCACCGGCGTATCGAAGACCTTCGGGATGTCGGCCTCATTCACCACCGGCCAATAGGAGTCGCAGCCACCGAGGTCGGGGCGACAATGCCAATGCGGGCTGCCGTCGTGTTTCACCTTCTCGATGTACTTCGCCGGTCGCTCGCAGTTCCCGCATTCCTTACCGGTGATCACCTTGTACCGCACGCTGCGTTTCATGGCCGTGTTCAGGATCCCGTCGATCTCCTCCTGGCTCACCCGGAAGTCGAATGGTCTGTTCTTCTTGCGGGCCAGGTCCTTGAAGAAGTCGGGCTGCAGCTCGGTGCTGAGGTGTTCGCGCACCGCGTACTCCCCATACTGCTGCATGTTCCGATCGATCGTGGTGTACACCTTGAGGCCATCGGTATACACGTCGTAGGCCGTGCCGTCCGCTTTCGCATACTTCAGCGTACCGTCGGCGTTCGTGGTGTTCAACAGCTCCTGTAGCTTGGCACGCAGTACCTCGCGGAAATAGGGCGCGGGACCTTCCGCATGGTCCACCCGCTGGAATCGTAGGCCCAGCGGTAGTGCCCGCAACGAATCGTACTGCGCGGTGGTTAGGGAGCCGTTGCGGCGCATCTGGTCCAGCACCACCATGCGGCGGTGCAGCACCGTATCCGTCCGGCTCGCACGGTTCGGGTTGAAGAGCGCCGGATTCTTCAGCATGCCCACGAGCATGGCCGCCTCTTCCACCTTCAATGAGTCCGGTGTGGTGCTGAAGTACACCCGGGCCGCGCTGTTGATCCCCACCGCCTGGTTGATCCAGTCGAAACGGTTCAGGTACATGGCGATGATCTCATCCTTGGTGTATTGGCGTTCCAGTCGGGCGCTGATGATCCATTCCTGGAATTTCTGGAACACACGCTCGAAGGGGTTCTCCGCACGTTCCGTGAAGAGCATCTTGGCCAGCTGTTGGGTGATGGTACTGGCCCCTCCCTTGTTCCCCAGGAATACGGCCGCCCTGATCGTACCACGCAGGTCCACTCCACTGTGCTGGCGGAAGCGTTCATCCTCCGTGGCGATCAACGCGTTCACCACGTTCGGGCTGATCCGTGCGTAGTCCACCGGGATCCGGTTCTCGCGGTAGTACTGGCCCATCTGGCTCCCATCGCTGAAAAGGATCGCGGTGGCCAGGTCGCTGCGCGGATCCTCCAGGTCCTCCGTGCTTGGCAGATCGCTGTTCGCCGCCAGGAAGAGCATGAACAGCAGGCCCAACACCGGTGAGAGCACCACGGCCCACCACAGCAAACGGCGACTCTTCGATCGGAGGGGTGTTGGGGCGGGCATTCGCAGGAGAACGGTGGTGCGAGGCTGGTCGTTGGGTGGCCGAATTTATCCTTCCGGACGGGCAGCTCCATGCCTCGGCCGGTCCACGAACCGGTACGTTAAGGCTTGGAGCGCATCACACTCAGGCCTACATCCAGCACGCCGATGAGCTTTTCAGTGCGCATGGCCTGTTCCATGGTGATCGTATAAGTGCCGCTCACGGGAAACCGGTTGCCCAGCTTGTAGAGCACGTGGGCTTCGTAGCGATCGGCGAAGATGAAGCCCTGTCCCTTGCCGAACCAGACACCGGAGGGGTCCGCCAGCAGGCACTGTACGGTATCGCGGGCATGTCGTCCACCTGGTCCGGCGAGGTCCACGAACAGGTAGAGGTCGCTGAAGGGATAGTCGCCGGTATGGCGCACATCGATGAACACGTCGTGCTTGGCGAGGGTGTCCTGCACCTCGAAGGTGAAGCTCGGCTTGAAGGTCCTGTCCCAGGCACCTGTGGGAATGGGAAGATCGGCTTGGAACACCGGTGGTTCAGCGCAACCGATGAACAAGGATGCGGCCGCAAGGACGAATAGCCCGAACGGCCTCACGCTACTGGAGGTTTGGGAGGTGCTCCAGGACCTGGTCGGTCCCCACGGCCACGGTTGCGGTTCCGACGGCGCTGGCCGCCCTGCCCGCCGGGTTGGGCGGTACGCTCCGATACGGGTCCTGGCGCTGTTCCTTTCGCACTTTCTCCATCCTTCCGCAGCGGTGCCTGGCTCGCTGTTCTTTGGCCTCCGGGTCGCTGCCTATCGCGCCGATCCCTACTTCCGCCTCGCTTCTTGCCTCCCTTGCTCTTGTTATCGAAACGGGTCAGGTCGTCCTGGCCCACCACGTTCTCATAATCCGGCGTCTTCGGTTTCTCGGCCACCTCGTCGGCCATGTGCAGGTCCACACTGGGTTCAACACCCTGCTTGTTCTGTGCCAGGATATCGCGCACCACTTCCACCGGGAACCCGGCCATCACGAAGGCCTCGCCCGGTTTCTTGAACCCGTACCACATCTTCCCGGAGAAGATGTCCGTCTTCATGTGCGTGCCCGTGCCCTGCTGGGTCTTGAGCTTGGCGTTCTGTGAGGGGTAGCTCTTCACCGCCTCGATGTACATGTCCAGTTCGTAATTGAGGCAGCACTTCAGTTTGCCGCACTGGCCCGCCAGCTTCTGCGGGTTCAGCGCAAGCTGCTGGTAACGTGCGGCACTGGTGGTCACGCTGCGGAAATCGGTGAGCCAGGTGCTGCAGCACAACTCACGGCCGCAGCTACCGATGCCGCCGATGCGCCCCGCCTCCTGTCGTACGCCGATCTGCTTCATCTCCACCCGCACCTTGAACCGGTCGCTCATCGTACGCACGATCCCGCGGAAATCGATCCTGTCCTCGGCGGTGTAGTACACGATCGCCTTGGTGCCATCCCCTTGGTATTCCACATCGGTCACCTTCATGTCCAGGCGCGCATCGGCCACCATCCGTCGGCTGGCGAACATCGTATCATCCTCCTGTTTCCGGGCCAAGTGCCAGCGATCAATGTCCTCTTGTGTGGCCTTGCGCAACACCTTGCGCAGTTCGTAGGTCTCGCCGGTCACCTTCTTCCGCTCCATCTGGGCACGAACCAACTCGCCGGTCAGGCTCACCATGCCGATATCGTGCCCGGGTGAGGCATCCACGGCCACCAGGTCACCAGGCATCAATTGCAGCCCGTTCACATTGCGGTAAAAGGCCTTGCGGGTGTTCTTGAAGCGCACCTCCACGCCGTCGAAAGGCTGCTGCCCGCTGGCCAATGGCACCCCGGTGAGCCAGTCGAACACACCCAATTTGTTACAGCCACTGGTGCTGCAATACCCGTTGTTCTTGCACCCGGCCGGCTTACCGTCGGGTCCACTTCGGCCACATCCTTCACACCCCATTTCGCTCAGTTCCAGCCCTTTCTACACGGGCCACACGGGACGAAGATAAACATGTGGCACGGGGTCAGGACCCGCTCCGGAACAAGTTACCAAGGGAGTGGACGGTAGGCGTAGCCTCCTTATCGGATCAGGCCGTGGCGGTCATGCGCAGCAGCCCGGTAAGCCGATAACTCAGGTCCGTGAATAGGATCTTGGGGTTGGCGTTGCGTTCCACGTGGTAATGCGCGGCCTCCAGTTCGCGTCGAATACCCTCTGCATTGCTGTCATTCAGCAGTTTGCTGAAGTTCAGCACGAACTCGTGCTCCTGGCCCAGCACACGCACCAATTCAGGCACGTTTTGCCATTGCAGCGAACACTGGCGGATCATATAGAGGCCGTAACGCAATAACGATTTCTGCCGCTCCCGGCCCATCTTCTGGAAAGCCTCCCCGAACTCCAGGACCAAGCCCACCTCGCGTCGGTAACAAGCGCGCAGCCAATCCCTGAAGAAGACGAACAATTCCTCCTCGCTATTGTTGGCCATGTCCACCGCCTCCAGTAGGTCCCCTTCGCTCCGCAGCGCGATCGCCATGGCCTCGTCCCCGGCGAGTTCCGGGAACCGATCGCGCAGTGCGTCCGCAAGGTCAGCGGGACGCAATGCCGGGACTTTCACTTGCTGGGCCCGGCTCAGGATGGTGGCCAGGAGTTGTTCCGGATCCACGCTCACCAACAGGAACACGGTATTCGGCGCTGGCTCCTCCAGCACTTTCAACAACTTGTTCGCGGCCGCAGCGTCCATCAATTCCGGCAGCCAGATCATCATCACCTTGTAACCGCCCAGAAAGGAGCGCAGGCTCAGCTTGCGTTGGATCTCCTGTGCGATATCCACCCCCATGCGCAGCTGCTTGTTCTCGCTCTCCAGTTGGTCGCGCCACTGCTCCACGTCCATGTAAGGGTTCTGGAGCACGGCCTGTCGCCATTGCGCCGTGAACGGTTCACACACCTTCACCTTCTCCGAGAAGAAGACCGGGAAGATCAAGTGTACATCGGGGTGTTCCAGCTTGCCCATTTGGAGGCACGACGGACACTTCCCGCAGGAGTCGGCCTCATCCGGTTCCTGGCAAAGCAGATACTGCGCATAGGCCAGCGCTATGGGCAGTCCGCCACAACCCCGCGGACCAATGAGGAGTTGCGCATGTGCCACGCGCCCCTCCCGGATGTTCCCGATGAGCTTCGCCTTGAGCGCTGCGTGGCCGATCACTTTGGAGAACAACACGACCGCAAAGAAAGGCCATGGGGACATGTGGTCCACGCGCGTGCCAATACCCCGGGTGCGCATGAAATGCCGCAGCCGTGCTCACGTCCACCGGACCACATGAACAAATGTCCACATGTGGATCATCCCTTGGTAGTTTCGCGGCCATGCAGCTGATGAACACCTATTCCTTCGCGGGCAAGAAGGCGCTCGTGCGTGTGGACCTGAACGTGCCACAGGACGCACAGGGGCATGTAACGGACGACACACGGGCCCGGGCGATCGTACCCACGGTGAGCAGGATCCTGAAGGATGGTGGCAGTGCGATCCTGATGAGCCACCTGGGCCGCCCGAAGGGCAAGGTGAACCCCGCCATGAGCCTTAGGCCCGTAGGCGAACACTTAAGCACACTGCTGGGCCGGCCGGTGATCTTCGCCACGGACTGCGTGGGGCCGGACGCCAAGGCCAAGGCCGCTGCATTGAAGCCAGGCGAAGTGCTCCTCCTGGAGAACCTGCGCTTCCATAACGAGGAGGAGACCGGTGATGAGGCTTTCAGCAGAACACTGAGCGAACTGGGTGACGTGTATGTGAACGACGCCTTCGGCACAGCCCACCGCGCGCACGCCAGCACCACCATCGTGGCGAAGTTCTTCCCGAACGACAAGCTTTTCGGCTCCTTGATGCAAGCTGAGATCGACAGCGTCGGTAAGGTCCTCGGAAACCCACAGCGGCCCATGACCGCCATCGTGGGTGGCAGCAAGGTGAGCAGCAAGATCGAGGTGCTCCGTAACCTCATCGGCAAGTGCGACGAGCTGATCATCGGTGGTGGCATGGCCAACACCTTCGTGAAAGCACAAGGCGGACAGACCGGGGCCTCCTTGGTGGAGGATGACCTGCTCGACACCGCACGCACCATCATCAAGGAGGCGACAGCGAGGGGTGTGAAGTTGCACATCCCCGCCGATGCGGTGGTGGCCGATGCCTTCGCCGAGGGGGCGAACACCGACCAATGCGCGGCCGACGCCGTGCCGGATGGCTGGATGGCCCTGGACATCGGCCCGAAGACCATTGAAACCTTCCGTGCCGCCGTGTTGCGGAGCAGGACTTTGCTCTGGAACGGACCCATGGGCGTGTTCGAGATGAAGCCCTTCCAACAGGGTACGGTAGCGATCGCACAGGCCGTGGCCGAGGCCACCAGCAAGGGCGCGTTCTCGCTCGTGGGCGGTGGCGACAGTGTAGCAGCCGTGAACCAATTCCAGTTGGCCGACAGGATCAGTTATGTGAGTACCGGTGGCGGCGCGATGCTGGAATACCTCGAAGGCAAGGTGCTTCCGGGGATCGCGGCCGTGCGGGGATAGCGCACCCGCCAGGTGATCGCGCGTCCTACCGGTCAGGATCCATGCTTTGCTCCCACTGGTCCAAGGTGCCGCGTGGATCCCGTATCTTTAGCTTGCATTCCCGTCCCTCCATCCTACCCTGGGGTCGGGGGCATTGAACGAACCACCCATCACCTTGGCAGCATCAGGAACATTCAACAAGCGCGAGAAGGAAAAGAAGCGCCAGCAGAAACAAGAGGAAAAAGAACGCCGCAAGGAAGAGCGCAGGGCCAACTCCGGCGGTGGCGGCCTCGATAGCATGCTGGCCTATGTGGACGAGAACGGCCAGATCACAAGCACACCACCGGACCCCACCAAGCGTAAGGAGATCGCCTTGGAGGATATCGAGATCGGCGTGCCCCGCCGAACGCACGAGGAAATATCCAACGACCGCATCGGCCGCATCGACTTCTTTGATACCTCGAAGGGTTTCGGATTCATCAAGGAGGAGGGAACACAGGAGCGTTACTTCGTCCATATCAGTGGCTTGTTGGAAGAGGTGCAAGCCAACGACAAAGTGAGCTTCGAGACCGAACGCGGCCCGCGCGGCATGAACGCGGTGCGTGTGCGCAAGGCATGATCCGGGGTCGCTCGTGCGACCTGAATGCATTCGGATGATACCCGCTATGATATGCCCATCGGGGCGTTTCCAGCTGCGTCCTGTACAGGCCGAGGACAAGCCCTTCATTCATTGCGGGCTATCCCACCCCGAGGTGATCAAGCATTACGCGGTGAGCTTCCCGACCCTTGAAGCCACGCAGGAACAGATGGACTGGTACTCCGACCTCCAGCGGAACGGTACGGGTCAATGGTGGACGATCCGCTCAACGGAAGAGGCGGTCTTCCTCGGTGCCATCGGCCTCAGCAGCATCGACCGGAAGCATCGCCGTTGTGAGGTGGGTTTCTGGTTGCTGCCGGAGCACTGGCGCAAGGGCATCATCCGCGAAGTGCTTCCAATGGTCATCGAATATGCATTCGGCACCCTCGGCCTTCACAGGATCATGGCCGAGGTGGAGACGGACAATCCGGCAAGTGCCAAGGCGTTGTCATTCGCTGGGTTCACGCACGAAGGCACGCTTCATGAATGCGAATGGAAGGATGGCCGCAGCATCAGCTTGGATGTGTTCGCCCTGTTGAACAAGGCCTGATCACCAACACATCGGAGAACGATCCTTGCGGGCGACCATCATGAATGCATCCAGCGCACACACAGGGTCAGCGACCGGCTGGGGGTGGGGACGGAGCAGATCATTCATACCATTTCGCGTATAGAGGGTCGCTCACTGATGCGCTGCTGATCTGTTGGAGGGCGATACGAGGGTGTGGTTGCGCAGCGGGGCCTACGGAGCGGCCTCTGCGGAGATGTCATGCGGGAAAAGAGCCAGCGGATCGGCCGATCATGAATGCATGAATGGTCATGAATGCGAGGAGGGCATCACTCCCCTACCACCTGATCCACGCCCTGCTTGACCTCCTCCACGGCGCGTCGCACCCACTTGGTTCCCTCCAGGGCCGGCACCAACATCGGGGCCACGGCCTGCACCGGTGCCATCAGCATGGACCCCGCACGTGCCTCTGCTGGCGGTATCGCACCTCCCGAATATCCCATCAGCATGTTCAGGATCACGCTGAGGATGAAGACCGATCGTAAGGCACTGAAGAAGAGGCCGGCCACCTTGTTCGGCAGGCTCAATTGTGCGATATCCACCACCGCCGTGAGGGAACGACCCAATAGATGCACCCCCATTAGAACAAGCATGAAGGTGACCAGGAAGGCGAGCGCGGCGTTCCCTGTATCCAGGCCAATGACCGTGGCGATGCGTTCGCTCAGGTGGGTGCCCGCCCAGATCGCCGCGATCAGTGCCACCAAGGAGGCCAACTCCACGATGAAGCCCCGCATTAAGCCCCTCACCCCAGCGTAAGCAACGAGTGCAAGGAGGGTCCAGTCCAACCAGTTCATGCGGCGCTGAAGATCGGGAACATCATCTTTGCAGCGTACCGAAACGGACGAACGTGGACCTGACCTTTGAAAAACGTTGGCGCGACCTGATCGCCAAGCACTCCAAGCACTTCAACGCCGGCACACTCGACCTCAACGCCTTGCTCTTCCTGATCGGTGTACAGGAGCTCGGTCAGCATGCACGTGAATTCAAGAAGGACGAGAAGATAGCGCTCATGCACATCGCCATCTGCGTGGTCCTGCTACCATTCGGTTACTATAAGGAAGTGGGTCGCGATGCCGACGGCTGGCCCCACTTTGAGCGCGTGAAGGAACTGCCCCTCCTCGGACCCGGAGAGCAGGAGCGGTTGATGAAAGAGGCCGTGTTGAACTACTTCGAGGAATGACCCGGCTCAGTCGGGCATTTCCTCAAGGATGAGGGTCTGCTCGTTCGTCTCCTCTTCAAGCACCTTGATGATCCCTTCTGCGTACAGGGTATCCTTCTCCACCAGGATATCAAGCACCGCGAAACCTGCCTGGCCCTGTTCGTACAGGCCGGAGTAGTCGAACTCCACCGTGCCATTCCCCTTGGTGTCCCCTTCCTGGAGCAGCCGGGTCAGGTCCGGTTTCTGTGGCACGGCCGGATTGGCAAAGAGTTTCACATGTGCCTCAGGGACCAATCGCCCTTCGGCATCCTTCACCGTGATCACCACCGTGGTGGGCTTTTCCTTGTTGCACGCCGTGGCTCCGAATGCCAGCACGCCGACCAAAAGGGATCGGGTCAAGTGACGGAAATAGGAAGTGGCCATGAGGTTACTTTTGTGGGCCTTTGAGGATCAAGGACTTTTGTGGGAATGCCAAAGATAAACAAGTCCGACACGCCGCACATGTACCGGCATCTTGTGCTGATGACACTGCTGGTCGCCCTGGGGTTGCCTGGTCCCGCACAGGACATCACCACCCCGGAACGCACCCTCGTGGAGGTGCGCACGCGTTTGGGCACCATGGTCGTGGCGCTCCACAACGAAACCCCGATGCTTCGTGATAGGTTCATTTCCAGGGTGTTGGACCACTCCATCGACAGCACGCTGCTCCATCGGGTGGTCCCCGGATTCGCGATCGAGGGCGGGGATCCCGCCTCCAAGAACGCCCCGGCCGGCATTCCCCTTGGCCTCGATCCGGATACCATCGGGTTCCCAACGCCGGTGGAACATGGTCGTATCCACCGCCTGGGGGTTCTATCCGCATCACCTCCTGGCGACACGACAACACTGACCGGACGTGTGCATCGGGATCGGTTCTTCATCGTTCTTGGTGTGCCGTACTCCGCGCGGGAGCTGGAAGCCCTGCATGCACATCCTGGACCGGATACCGCCAGGATCACCTATACCGAGGAAGACCGCCGTATCTATGCCACGGTCGGCGGCACACCCCACCTGGATGGTCGTTGTACCGTCTTTGGTGAGGTGGTCCACGGGTTGGAGGTGCTGGATGCGATCGCACGAACCCCCTGCAATACCTGGGACAGGCCGATCGAGGACATTCCGATCTTTACACGCATTCTACCATGAGCTTGACCGAACGGATCGCCGCCATTGAGGAGGCCTTGGAACGCGCCACCGCCGGAACGGCCGAGGATGTGGAGAGATTCCGTGTGGCCATGCTGGGTCGCAATGGCGCAGTGACGGAACTCTTCGAGGCGTTCCGCACTGTATCCGCCGAGGAGAAACGTGCCTTGGGCCTGCGCATGAACCTTTTGAAGCAGAGCGCCCAGGGCCGGGTGGATGCGTTGCGCGATGCCGTGCAGGCCAGTGGGTCGGAGACCTCCGGGCCATTGATCGACCTGAGCGCACCCGCCCGCATCGACCCCTTTGGAGGCCACCATCCGATCCCCATCGTCATGGACCGCATCGTAGGGATCTTCAGCCGCATCGGCTTCAACGTGAGCCATGGCCCTGAAGTGGAGGACGACCACCACAACTTCGGCGCGTTGAACTTTCCGCCCAATCACCCTGCTCGTGACATGCAGGACACCTTCTTCGTGGATGGAGGGGACCGCGCCTTGCGCACCCATACCAGTAGCGTGCAGGTGCGGGTGATGGAGAACAGCAAGCCCCCGATCCGCACGATCTCGCCCGGACGCGTGTACCGCAACGAGGCGATCAGTGCACGCGCACATTGCATGTTCCACCAGGTGGAGGGCCTGTATGTGGATAAGGAGGTGAGCTTCGCCGACCTCAAAGGGACCCTGGACCATTTCACCAAAAGCCTGTTCGGTCCGGAGGTCACCATCCGTATGCGGCCGAGTTATTTCCCCTTCACCGAACCCAGTGCCGAGGTGGACATGAGCTGTAGCATCTGTGGCGGCCAGGGCTGCAACATCTGCAAACACAGTGGGTGGGTGGAGATCATGGGTTGCGGCATGGTGGACCCTGCGGTCCTGGCCATTTGCGGGATCGACCCGGAATTGTACAGCGGCTTCGCTTTCGGTATGGGTGTGGAGCGTATCGCCCAATTGCTGTACCGTGTACCGGACCTACGACTGTACTGGGAGAATGATGTGCGGTTCCTGGACCAGTTCACCGGGGCAGCGGTGCAACGGTGAGCGGGATGATCAGCGCACCGCGCACGGACGTCTGTATCATCGGTGGCGGCCCTGGAGGCTGCGCAGCGGCCATCCAACTGGCACGCCACGGGATCGGTGCCGTGCTGGTGGAGCAGGCCCGGTTCCCACGCGACAAGGTCTGTGGCGATGCATTAAGCGGCAAGGTCATGCGCAGCTTGGAGCGGTTGGACCCCGTGCTTGCTGCCCGCACGAAGACCGAAGCGGCCGCATTGCCCAGCTGGGGGGTCACCTTCGTGGCACCGAGCGGCAGGGAGCTGCGCGTACCGTTCTCACGGACCACAGGACTTGGTGAGGCGCCTGGCCTCATCATGCCCCGCCTGCGGTTCGACGATCTGCTCTTCCAGCATGTGCGCGGGCTGGCCGGGATCACGGTGTACGAAGGTGTCGCCACCCGCACATACGAACGGATACCGGAAGGTTGGCATATCGGGTTGGCCGATGGGCGCACGATCCAGGCCCGGCTGATCATCGATGCTTCCGGTGCAAATTCCACCTTCGCACGCAAGATCGCTGGGCAGTCCATGTCGCCCATGCACCACGCGGCTGGGGTGCGCGCCTACTTCACAGGGGTCAATGGGCTCGATCCGCAGGGCTTCATCGAGCTGCAATTCATGAAGGATCTCCTGCCCGGCTACCTGTGGATCTTCCCACTTCCTGGCGGCCGGGCCAATGTGGGCCTTGGGCTGCGGAGCGATGTGGTCAGGAGCCGGCGCGTGGATCTCAAAGCGTTGCTGACCGCCCTCCTTTCCACCCATCCACGACTGAGGGAACGATTCGCACATGCCCGACAGGAAGGACCTGTGCAGGGCATGGGCCTGCCTCTTGCCAGCCAACGTTGTGCGTTGAGCGGGGTGGGGTATCTGCTCGTGGGCGATGCGGGGCATTTGATCGATCCCTTCACTGGCGAAGGGATCAGCCATGCCATGATCAGCGGCATCCATGCGGCGGATGTGGCACAAATGATGATCCGCAGCGGCCTGATGGACGCCCGCACCGCAAGAGAATACGACCGTCGCGTGTGGAACCGTCTGGGCAAGGAGCTCGCGATCAGTACACGCCTTCAACGGATGGCCGACAAAGCCTGGTTGTTCGACTTCGTGGTGGACCGGGCCGTCCGGAATCCGGCGCTTGCCGATATGATCAGCAGCATGTTCACCGACCTGGACCTGCGCGAAAGGCTTCGGAAGCCGGGTTTCTACATGGACCTCCTCCTCGGCCGCACACCGAAGCAATGATCGTTCAGCGCCGTTGTGCGGCGACGAACCAGTCCCATGGATAGGGCGCTTTCATCCAACGGGGTGGCGAATCGAACTCGGTGGACCAGGGATACTCGAGCTTCTCGATCGCCTGTACGTTGAATCCGTGCGTGTCGAGCAGCACCTCGATCTCTTCCTTCAAGTAATGCTTGGTGGGCACATCATCGATCAGCACGGTACCGTGTTCGAGTCCTTTGGAATTCAATGCCGCCGCGCGTTGTGCCTCCCTCGGATCCATGCCGTTACGCAGATTCCACTGGAGGTGCCGGTAAGCGGTGAGCAATACCGAGTTCAGAGAGGGCACCACCATCAACAGGTGGCCACCCCGCTTCACACTTCGCACGGTTCGAGCGATCAGCGGCTCCCGCACCTCGATCGCCGCATTCAACAACGTATTGATGCACAACACCACATCGGTGGCCGGGTACCCGTTCCGGTCCTTGCTCAGGTCGGCATGTACATAACGGATGTTCGAGTGATCCGTACAATTCCTCTCGGCAATACTCAGGCATTGGCTGCTCACATCAACCGCATACACCGTGGTGTACCGATCAGCGAGCATGGGCAGGGTGCGCCCCACACCGCATCCCAGGTCGGTGGCTGTGCGGTCCGGTGCTGCCAACCGCTCCACCCAGCCCTCAATGATCCCTTTCGTATCGTTCGCCGGAACGTTGAAGATCTCCTCTTCGAAGGTCTCCGCCACATGATCCCAATCCTGTTCGTTCATGCATTGCGTATTGTGCCGCAGCGCAGGATGGGGAGGGTAACGGTTCGCGCTGCTGCGGTTCGTATGTGGAATGGCAAGGTACTCGCCAGCGGACATGATGGAGGACCATCATACGATCCGGTTTCCACGATCGTTGGTTGATCCGGCAACTGTGGTCGCGGGGGATTTCCTTTGCGGCCCGATGGACAGCCTCTATCTCCTCGTGTTCTGCCTCCTCGCCGGGGTGCTGCTCCAGCGTGTTCCTGCCTTCCCAGCGAACGCGGCACACACCTTGAACCAGTATGTGCTTTATGCACCGCTGCCCGCGTTAGCGCTGTACCACATACCGGAGATCAGTGGCGGCCCCGAATTGCTGTATCCGATCGCCGTGGCCTGGATCTGCTTCCTGGTATCCTGGCTCTTCTTCGGATCACTACGCCGCATCTTCGGTTGGTCGCATAAGCTCACCGGCTGCTTGGTACTGTGCGCGGGCCTGGGCAACACCTCCTTCATCGGTTTCCCTGTCATTGAGGCGGCCTATGGCAGGGAGGCCCTGGGCACGGCACTGCTCGTTGACCAGCCGGGCTCGTTCGTGGTGCTTTCCACGCTGGGCCTGGTGGTGGCCACGATCTACTCGCGCCAGCGTGCCGATGCGATCACCATGGCACGCAAGATCCTGCTCTTCCCACCATTCATCGGCTTCATGGTGGCTGTGCTCATGAATGTGTTCGACCTGCACTTCGGCGACGGGGTACGCGGCGGTCTGCTGCGCATTGGCAATTCGGTGACCCCTGTGGCACTGCTTGCGGTAGGATTGCAGTTGCGGTTCAAGAAGCGCAGCAAACACTGGGGCTTCCTGGGCCTTGGCCTCGTCTTCAAGTTGCTGCTGGCCCCGGCACTGATCTTCCTGCTCTATGTGGTGATCCTGGGCGGATCGGGCACCGCGGTGCGCGTATCGGTGATGGAGAGCGCCATGGCCCCGATGATCACCGCGGCCATCCTGGCCACATCGCACGGATTGAAACCCCGCCTGGCCAACATGATGGTGGGCGTGGGGATCCCGGTGTCGCTGTTGACGATGGTGCTGTGGTACCTGGTGCTTGAGTGGTACTGAGCGCCTGTCCGCTGGGCGGCACACGCCGATCCGGTCGGTTTAATGCCAGTTACGGATTCAAGGTCGGCCAAGGGATGCGCCACGATCCCTTCGGAGTACGATACGCGGAGCAGGTTGCGTATCGGGGCCTACGGGATCTGTTCTGCGGAGTGGTCATCCGGAAAGAGGGCAAGTGGATCGGCCGATAGTGAACGCGTGGATGGTATAACGGGTCGTCGTGCAGGCCTTTCGCCAGCAACGGGTCCATTTCCTTGCACAGGTGCAGGATCAAGTCATCCCCATACCCCTGTGATCAGTGGCGCGTGGGCATTTCAGTAGGCCCTGCGTTAGACCGGACTCAATTTCAGCATGTTCGACATGCCCTGCTCGGCGATCGGCATGCTCGCGGTGTTGATCACCATGTCACCCTTCTGCACGAGCTTCTTCGTGCGCAGGATGTGTTTGATATCGGCGATGGTGTGGTCGGTGCTCACCGTCTTGTCATAGAACTGGGCACGCACACCCCACACCAGGTTCAGGGTGCCCAGGATCGCTCGGTTGCTGGTGAATGCGAAGATATGCGCCCTGGGCCGCATGCTGCTGATCTTGTACGCGGTGTATCCACTGTGCGTCATGGTCACGATCGCTCTGATGTCCATGGCTGCGGCCATACGCACACTGGCCATGCAGATCGCATCGGTCACCATGCGATCGTTGTTCTCCAGATCGGGCTGGTCCACATTGAACATGGCCTCGCAGGTCTCCATCTCGACCAGGATCCGGTTCATGGCCTTCACCACTTCCACCGGGAACTTCCCAACACTGGTCTCCGCGCTCAGCATCACCGCATCGGTGTGATCCAACACCGCATTGGCCACATCATTCACCTCGGCGCGTGTGGGTGTGATGTTACTGATCATGCTTTCCATCATCTGGGTGGCCACGATCACTGGGCGGTGTTGGGCCAGGCAGCGTTTGATGATGTCCTTCTGAACCAACGGCACCTTCTCCATCGGTATCTCCACGCCCAGGTCGCCCCGGGCCACCATGAGCGCATCCGATTCGCGGATGATGTCATCGATCTCGCGGAGGGCTTCCGGCTTCTCGATCTTGGCGATCACGCGGGCGCTCTTCTCCCGCTGCATGATGATGTGCTTGAGTTCGATGATATCACGTGCGCCGCGCACGAAGCTCAGGCCGATCCAATCCACCTCATGATCCAATGCGAAGTCGAGGTCCTGGCGGTCCTTCTCGGTCAGGCTCGGCAGGCTGATCCTCGTATTGGGCAGGTTCAGGCCTTTGTTCGCGCTCAGCAGGCCACCATGGATCACCCGTGTGGTCACGGTGGTCGCATTGTCCGTTGCCATCACCTCCAGGCGCAGCTTCCCATCATCGAGCAGGACGAGCTCCCCGACCTCCACGTCCTTGGGGAACTGGGCGTAGCTGGTGCTCACGATCCCGGAGCGGCCCTTGATCGGTTCGGTGGTGATCACAAGCTCGCTCCCGTTCACCAGTTCGATGGGGCCGTTCGCCATTTCGCCGATGCGCATCTTGGGGCCCTGCAGATCGGCCAGGATCGCGGTGTTCCGGTCCAGTTCGTGGTTGAGTTCGCGAATGGTGCCGATGAGGTTGGCATAGAACTGGTAGCTCCCATGCGAGAAATTCAGGCGGCACACATCCACGCCGTTCAGCATCATTTCGCGCAGCACCTCCTTGTCGGCGGAAGCTGGTCCAATGGTGGCGACGATCTTGGTCTTCGGGTACTTCATGTTCGGATTCAGAGCAACAACTTGTGCCCCGACTTGAGTTGGTCGTACGGAAGCAGGAAGGCCGCGAGCACGTGATCCGCCCTTCGGACGCATTCCAATAGTTCGGGGCGAAGTTCGGCCAGTTCATTGTCCACGACCAGGAAATAATCGGCCTGGCGCTGCTCCTTCAACAGAATACCATCACCACTGTGGTTGTTCACAAGGGTGAGGCGTGTTCCTGTGGGTTCGTCCACGTGGTCGTATGCGGAGTACCGTGCCTGTATACCGTTGGTCTCATCGGTGATGTCCGTTCGCCGACGTGTCAGTTCGAGGTCCGCGCTTCGATTGATGGACCAGCAGAGCCGATGATCGTTGACATGGCTGCTGATCCCGATCACCGTCACTTCGGGGTCGGGATCGAGGTCGAGCTTGTGTTTGGCCATGGCGACACCTACCACGCCGGTCGGTCAAGGGGCGTTGAAGGGTCGGCCAAATGTAGCCACGATACCCGCCGGCAGTGGTTGATGGCGAACAGGAAGGGTCACTGACCGAGCGGGGGTTCAGTCGTTCATCTTGGGCTTGGTCGCCCGTCGTGGCGTGGCGATCCGCCCCGTTCCATCCATCCGGGCGGGCGCCTCGTCCTGTGCCTGTTCCGATGGCCGTGGTCTGCGCGAGCGCATGCTGCGGAATGCGCTCTGCGCGGCATCCTGTTCGGCCACCTTCTTGCTGGCCCCATGCCCAGTGCCGCGCACATCCCCATTGATCCGCACCTCGGCCACATAGTGCTTGCCGCGTCCATTGCCGCCCTCCTCGCGTACCACGAACTCCACCTTCTTCCTCCGTTTCTGCCCCCATTCGAGCAGACGGCTCTTGCCATCACGGTCCTCCTTTTCGATCTCCCGCAGGTCGAAATGGGTATGCACCAGTCGCACCACCACTTTGCGGGTTCGATCGAAACCCCGGTCAAGGAAAAGGGCGCCGATCAGCGCCTCCAACGCATTCCCAGGCACCGATGACTCCTGCGAACGGGCCAGATTGCTTTCGATCACACGTTCGATCTCAATGCGCTTGGCCAGCATATTGAGTTGTTGCCGGCTCACCAGCTTACTGCGCATCCGGGTCAGGAACCCTTCGCCCTTATCCGGGTAGGTGGTGAACAACAGATCGCCCACGATGGCATCGAGCACCGCATCACCCAGGAACTCCAGGCGTTCATTGTCCGGAAGATCCGGGCGGTCCTCAGCCACTGCGCTCACATGGCGCAACGCCTGGCGGTACAGCGCGATATCCCCTGGCGTGAGACCCAGGGTCTTTCGGCACCAAGCACGCACACGCCGCTCCTCGGGGTCGCGTGTGCGGGAGAAGAGACTGCGGATCACGCGAAGGGACTACCGGTACTTACGGAAGATCACGGCCGTGTTGTGCCCGCCGAACCCGAAGGTGTTGCTCATGGCCGCATTCACGGTCCGTTTCTGCGCGGTGTTGAACGTGAAGTTCAACTTCGGATCGATCTCGGGATCGTCCGTGAAATGGTTTATCGTGGGGGGTACGACATCCGAGTACACGGACATGATCGCTGCCAGCCCCTCCACGGCGCCTGCACCGCCGAGCAGGTGCCCGGTCATGCTCTTGGTGGCACTGATGTTCAGCTTGTATGCATGCTCGCCGAAAAGGCGCTGGATGGCCTTCACCTCCTGCGGATCGCCGATGGGCGTGCTGGTGCCGTGCGTGTTGATGTAGTCGATGTCCGTGGGCTGCAGGCCGGCATCGTGCAAGGCATGCTTCATGCACAACTCCGCACCCAATCCTTCCGGGTGCGGTGCGGTGATGTGGTAAGCGTCGCTGCTCATGCCTCCTCCGAGCACCTCGGCATAGATCCTCGCGCCACGTGCCAACGCATGTTCCAGATCCTCCAGGATGATGGCCGCACCACCCTCGCCGAGCACGAAACCATCACGGTCCTTGTCGTAGGGCCGAGAAGCCGTCGCCGGGTCGTCGTTGCGCGTGCTCATTGCGTGCAGGGCGTTGAATCCGCCAACACCTGCCTCATAGATCGCCGCCTCACTTCCACCCGTCACGACGGCCACACAGGTGCCGAGACGGATGTAGTTGAAGGCATCGATCATGGAGTTGTTGCTGCTTGCGCAGGCACTGGCCGTGACGTAGCTCGGACCGCGCAGCACGTGACGCATGCTGATGAGGCCCGCTGCGCTGTCCGCGATCATCTTGGGGATGAAGAACGGATTGAAGCGTGGTGTCCCGTCTCCTTTGCCGAAGGCGATACACTCATCCTGGAAGGTCTTCAGCCCACCGATCCCGCTTCCCCAGATCACCCCGATGCGTTCCCGATCCACCTTGTCCAGGTCCAGGCCCGCATCCTTGATGGCCTCATCCGCCGCCACCACCGCGAACTGGGTGTAGGGGTCCATCTTGCGGGCCTCCTTGCGGTCGATGAAATCCTCCGGGTTGAAGCCCTTCACCTCACAGGCGAAGCGGGTCTTGAATTTGCTGGCGTCGAAGCGGGTGATGGGCACAGCTCCGCTACGGCCGCTCACCAGGCCCTCCCAGTACTCTTTGTGGGTGTTCCCGAGGGGAGTGAGCGCGCCCAGACCGGTGACGACCACACGTCTGAGCTGCATGCAGTGCCGAGATTACTTCGCGTTCTTCTCCACGTAATCCACGGCCTGACCCACGGTCTGGATCTTCTCGGCCTGGTCGTCGGGGATTGCGATGTTGAACTCCTTCTCGAACTCCATGATGAGTTCGACGGTATCGAGGCTGTCAGCGCCAAGGTCGTTCGTGAAGCTCGCTTCAGGCGTGACTTCGCCCTGATCCACTCCGAGCTTGTCCACGATGATGGCGATGACCCTTGACTTGATATCCGACATGTCCGTGCGTTATTGGTTGAACAGGGTGCAAAGGAAAGACATTTTCCACATGCGCAAGAGGGGTGTTGATCATGGATCCAGGATATTGCCGAGCACGGGATCCCTCCTGATTCTCAGCGGGTAACAATAGGCCACGCACCAGATGTGGTCCGGCATCCCGATCTTCGTCCTTGTTGAAAATGGTACGGATCGCCATCCTCGCATCGGGCAATGGGAGCAATGCCCAACGGCTGGTCGAGCACTTCAAGGCCCATCCGCGAGCGCAGGTCGCGTTGATCGGTTGCGACCAGCCGGGCGCTGGTGTGCTGCAACGCGCCTGGGACCTTGGCGTTCCGCTCTACCTTTTCAGTGGTGCCCAACTGCGGTCCGGCGAGGTGCTGCGGGAACTACAGTGCCAACGGATCGACCTGGTGGTATTGGCGGGTTTCCTGCGCCTGATCCCCACCCACCTGGTAGAGGCCCTTCCCAAGCGCATCATCAATGTACACCCCGCCTTGTTGCCCAGGTTCGGGGGCAAGGGGATGTACGGGATGCACGTCCATCAGGCGGTGATCGCAGCGAAGGAGGCCGAAAGCGGGATCACCATCCACTATGTGAACGAGCGGTTCGACGAGGGGGAGCACATCGCGGTGTTCACATTTCAGCTGGAGCCCGATGAAACAGTGGAAAGCCTTGCTGGCCGTATCCACAGACTGGAACATGCCAAGTTCCCGGAGGTGGTAGAAGCGGTCGCGAAGGGGCTGCGTTGCCAGTGATGGCGTGAGCGCAGACCTTCGCACAGTTGGGTTCTCCATTGTTCTGAACCCAAACCGATCACCATGAACCTTTTCACTACCCTTTCCCGCTCATTTTCGGCTGTCCCATTATTGTTGGTCGTTCTGGCTACGCAGGCGAAGGATCCTGTCCGGCCACCCCATCGTTTCGAGGAGAACAAGGGTCAGGTGCGGCAGATGAACGGGGCCGCAGCCGATCTCGTTCGTTTCCGCCTAGTGCATAGCGATGTGTCAATCTTCCTATTGGACAATGGCATTGCGTACCAATTCACGCGCAAGCACCTTCCGGAAGGATATACAGCTCTTGCAGAGGAAGTTATGCTCGACCCGATGAAGAAAGAGGCGCTCGACGCTCTTCGCAAGGACATCCGGACCGAGACCTTCCGTATGGACATGGTCCTTGAGGGGGCTGCCCCTCGGCGGCACGTGAGCACCGAAGGTCGAAGTATCGACCAAGCCCACTACTACACGCACGATGCGCCTGATGTACATAGCTACAAGCGCATCACCTACCATGAGGTTTATCCTGGCATTGATTGGGTGATCTACGGTACGGAAGAAGGAGTCAAGTACGACTTTATCGTGCACCCTGGAGCCGACCCCGACAAGATCCGTCTACGCTTCAAGCATCACGAAGAGTTGTTCCTCGATGGAAGCGGAGGCCTGTTCCACGGCAATCGCTTGGGAAGCTTCACGGAGGGTCGACCGGTCAGTTATCAAGGCACACGAACCGTTCCGACACGTTTCGTTCTGGATGGTGACCTGCTGCGTTTCGCCGTTGATGGTTACGACCGGAGCCGGACACTCGTCATCGATCCAGCGCGCATCTGGGCCAGCTACTACGGCGGCGCCGGTGATGAGGAGGGGCGTTCATGTGCGGTGGATGCGAATGGGAATGTCTTCCTCGCTGGGACCACACCGTCCCCTGCCGCGATCGCAGCAGGTGGGCACCAAACCAGCTATGGTGGTGGCGATAGCGATGCCTTCCTGGTGAAGTTCAATGCCGAAGGTGTACGCCAATGGGCGACGTACTACGGCGGCGATACGTTGGACACAGGCCGTGCTTGTGCCGTGGCTGCCGACGGTTCGGTGTATCTCTCGGGCACTACGTTCTCAACGAACGGCATTTCCAGCAACGGCCACCAAGGTGCGTTGGGTAGCGCTGGCTTCTCGGATGCGTTCCTGGTCAAATTCGCCCCAGACGGCACGCGCATCTGGTCAACCTACTACGGCGGCGCCCAAGGCGATCAGGGCAACTCCTGTTCGGTGGATGCATCGGGCAACGTGCTGCTTGCGGGAACAACGCGGTCTCCGAGCGCGATCGCCGAAGGGGGCTTCCAGAACACCTATGCAGGAGGGCAGGCGGGCGATGCGTTCCTCGTAAAGTTCAACGCTGCGGGTACCCGGCTCTGGGGCACCTATTTCGGAGCGGCCGGCTCTGACGAGGGGTTCAAATGCGCGTCCGCGTCCGATGGGGCGGTGTTCTTGACAGGGCTTACACGCTCCCCTTCCGGCATCGCGACGACCGGTGCGCACCAGACAACCATTGACGGAGCAACGTTCGGCGATGCTTTCCTGGTGAAGTACGATGCTGCCGGTACCCGGCTTTGGTCCACCTACTACGGCGGAATGAACAACGACTATGCACACGGCCTGGCGACGAGCTCGGACGGTTCGGTCTATCTGGCTGGCACCACGTTCTCCAGCGGATCGATCTCTGCGAACGGACACCAGAACACTTTCGGTTACGGAGGGACGGACGCGTTCCTGGCCAAGTTCAACGCCGATGGTACGCGTTCATGGGGAACATACTACGGAGGAAATCAAGGCGACTACGCCTTGGGCTGTGCCGTGGATGCCACCGGTAATGTGTACCTCGCCGGTGGCACCGGCTCATCCACCGCGATCGCCAGCAACGGCTATCAGAACACGTTCGGCGGGACCTCCGTCCCCATGTCGGACGCTTTCCTAGCGAAATTCACGAGCGGAGGAGTCCGCGTTTGGGGCACCTACTACGGAGCGGACCTCGGAGAATACGCCAATGATTGCGCGACGACCCCGGCAGGCCACGTGCTGATCGTCGGCACAACGAGATCCACCGCCGCCATGGCCGAAGGTGGACACTCGAACACCCTTGGTGGTGGTACAGATGCCTTCCTTGCCTTGTTCACGAGCACCGACGGCACGGCGGTCAATGAGGTCCTGCGGCAAGGTGTGCTACGCGTATCTCCCAATCCGGGCAATGGTGAAGAGCTACGCATCGATCTCAGCGTGATCGATCCGCAACACGGCTCGCGGGCGCTGGAGGTCTTGGATGCGACAGGCAGGTTGATCCACACGCTCCAGATACCGTCGGGCGCTGAACGGTTCATCATCCCTATCGATCCCGCATTGTCCTCAGGAACCTATATCGTTCGCGTAGTCGCTGGAGGTATGGCCTTTACCGAACGAGTGGTGATCCAACGCTAGCAGAACCTTGCACGCTGATGGTATTGCCGCCTGCATTCGCAGTGCGACCTTTGTGCCATGATCGACCTGGCACAGATCGGCAAGGCCTTCCTGATCCTGTTTGCAGTGATCGACGTGGTGGGAAGCATACCGATCGTGCTGCAAGTGCGTGAGAAGGCCGGGAAGATCTATCCGTTACGGGCGGTACTGGTGAGCCTGGGCATCCTGGTCACCTTCCTATTCCTGGGCGAGGGCATCCTGAAGCTACTGGGCATCGACGTACGCTCCTTCGCCGTAGCAGGTGCGCTCGTGCTCTTCTTCATCGCCCTGGAGATGATCCTGGGGGTGCGCCTGTTCAAGGAGGACCTTTCAGCACCCGGCCTTACCGACGGGAAGGACGACAACAAGGTGTACAGTGTGGTGCCCCTCGCCTTCCCTGTGATCGCGGGTGCGGGCAGCATCACCACCATCCTGTCCCTCCGCGCGGAGTTCGAAAGCATCAACATCCTCATCGCCATCCTGCTCAACATGATCCCGGTGACCTTGGTGTTGCTCCTCACTGCTCGCATTGAACGGTTCCTGGGCCGGTTGGGCCTCATTGTGATCAAGAAGGCGTTCGGTGTGATCGTGCTCGCGATCTCAGTGAAGCTCTTCGCTGCCAACATCACCCAACTATTCCCCCATTCCTGAAAAAAGGGAACGTATTCGTTCTTTGCCCACTTGACGGGTCGTATGAAGATCACCATTCACACCGACGGCGCTGCCAGCGGCAATCCAGGTCCTGGTGGCTATGGTGCCGTGCTGGAGAGCGGCAACCATCGCAAGGAGTTGTGGGGTGGCTACCGGCTCACCACCAACAACCGTATGGAGCTGATGGCGGTGATCGCTGCGTTGGAAGCCCTGAAAAGCCCCGGCATGGACGTGACGGTGGTGAGCGACAGCAAATACGTGGTGGATGCTGTGGAACAAGGCTGGCTCTTCGATTGGGAAAGGAAGCGTTGGGCCAAGGTGAAGAATCCCGACCTCTGGAAGCGTTTCCTGAGGGTCTTCCGCGAACACAAGGTGCGATTCGAATGGATCCGAGGGCACAATGGACATCCCCTCAATGAACTCTGCGACAAGCTCGCGGTGGCCGCACGCAACCAGGCCCAGCTCGCGGTGGATGAAGGTTATGAGAGCCAGCCCGACACGCTGCTCTGAACCGTCCCCTATCTTCGCTCACCCCAACGGAACGCCATGGCCAAGCTCTACGCCACCATCAACGACCGCAAGGATGTCGTCGTATTGGAACGTCCTTCGCCCAGCGCGCCATGGGTCCCCGCCGGTGAGCACGCGGCCGACCTGGTCCGCACCGGACCCTTCACCTTCAGCCTGGTGCGCCAAGGCCGAAGCCACCGGGTGTTGATCCTGAAAGAGGACAAGGAGAACGGAACCGTGCGCCTGCGGGTCGGCGCACGCACCTACACCGTGCAGCTCCAGGACGACCGCACCAAACTGATGCAGACCCTCGGCCTGGACAAGGCCACCGCCCAAGTGAAGGAGATCAAGGCCCCCATGCCTGGCATGGTGCTGAACATCCTGGTGAAGCCCGGAGATGCGGTGAAGAAGAATGACCCCATCCTGGTGCTTGAAGCGATGAAGATGGAGAACCTGATCAAGGCTCCGGGCGATGCCACGGTGAGCACCGTCCATGCCGAAAAGGGCAAGGCCGTGGAAAAGGGCCAGCTCTTGGTGAGTTTCGGATAGCCCAGCCGGTAGGGGTCCGGGACCCGGCTTCAAACCTCCATGGCACACGCACTACCTTAGCGCCATGGACCGCAAACAATTCCTTTCCCGTTCCCTAAAGGCCTCCGTGGGTGCGTTGGTCGCTGGACCGATACTGGCCAGTACCAGTTCCTGTAGCCCATCGGGGAGCAGTGACGCATCGAACGGATCAGTGGAGACCACACCCGGCGCCGCGACAACGCCCGTGTTGCAGCTTTCCCAGGTCTCGTTGCCCTACGGCTATTCCGCATTGGAGCCGTCCATCGATGCGCGCACGATGGAGATCCACTACACCAAGCATCATGCGGGATACGTGAAGAACGTGAACGAGGCCATCACTGCAGAGGGGGTGCAGGCCACGGATGAGGCCGACCTGCTCGCACGCATCGGCACGTTCAGCACCAAGGTGCGCAACAATGCCGGGGGCACCTGGAACCACAACTTCTTCTGGCAGATCATGGGTCCCGGGGGTAAAGGCACGCCCGACGGGAAAGTGCTCGATGCGTTGAGCGCAGGTTTCGGCACGTTTGAGAAGTTCAAGGAGCAGTTCACCGAAGCGGCCATGAAACGTTTCGGTAGTGGCTGGGCCTGGCTCGTGGAGCGTAATGGACAGTTGGCGATCGGCTCCACCCCGAACCAGGATTGCCCACTGATGGATGTGAGCGAGCTGAAGGGCAGGCCCCTGCTCGCGTTGGACGTGTGGGAGCACGCCTACTACCTGCACTACCAGAACAAGCGCAACGAATACGTGGCCAACTGGTGGCAGGTGGTGAACTGGGACGAGGTGGCGAAGCGGTTGGGCTGATCAGCCCTCCACCAGCTCGATATCGAAGTCCACCAATTCCACGAATTGCTGGATACGCTCATCGATGTCCTCGCGACTCACTTCGAGCAGGCGTTCGATGCCGAACTTCTCGCAGGTGAAGCTGGCCATGGCGCTACCCACGATGATGGCGCGCTTCAGATTGTCGAAACTATGGTCCTGGGTGCGGGCCAGGTAACCCATGAAGCCCCCGGCGAACGTGTCGCCGGCACCGGTCGGATCGATCACATCTTCCAGCGGTAGTGCAGGAGCAAAGAACACACGCCCCTGTCCGAAGAGCAATGCACCGTGCTCGCCCTTCTTCACCACCAGGTACTTGGGACCCATGGCGAGGATCTTCGATGCCGCCTTCACCAGGCTGTGCTCGCCGCTCAACTGCCGTGCTTCGGCATCGTTGATCGTGAGGATGTCCACACGGGCGATCACCTTCTTCAATTCATCCAGCGCGCTGTCCATCCAGAAATTCATGGTATCCATCACCACCAGGGCCGGGCGCTGTTCCATCTGATCCAGTACCTTGCCTTGAACCGTTGGATCCAAATTACCGAGCATCACATATGGCGCCTTGCGGTAGGCAGCAGGCAGTTTCGGGTCCAACTCCAGCAACACATTCAGGCGGGTCTCCAACGTGTCCCGGCTGTTCATGTCGTAGTGGTACCGGCCCGCCCAGAAGAAGCTCTCCTTTCCCTTCAGGATCTCCAACCCGTCCAGGTTCACTCCACGATCGCGAAGCTGTTGCATCACGGGTTCAGGAAAATCATCGCCAACCACACTCACCAGGCCCATCTTCTCCAGGAAGACCGAGGCCGCCAAGGAGATGTAGGTGGCCGCACCGCCCACGGTCTTCTCGGCCAGGCCAAAGGGGGTTTCGATGCGGTCGAAGGCGACTGTTCCAACGGTGATGAGTTGCATGGGGCGTGGTGTAAGGGGGCAAAGGTGATACATCGCCAAGGAACACCCCGATCCACCCAATGGCCCCCGACCATAATTCCAGGAGTACAGCCCCACTTGGCGCACGTTCACTGGCACGCCTACGACCGCGCCATCCATAGGGGGCGTTGATCTCGCTTTTTCATGCGTTTGGGGTCTCCACTCCGTTCAGCTTGAGGGCCTGGGCATCTCCTGACCCCGCTCCCGGCATCGTACGGCCAGGTACCCGGAGGTACGTCGATATGGTGCGCTACGGAGTGGATGGCCCATAGTGAAAGCCCGCACTAACGGACAATGGTTACATCCGTCCCGCACCAAACACACCTAAATGAACCACACTACGCTTTCATTCATGACCAAGGTCCTCGCTGTGGGGGTCCTGCTCTCTGCTTCGACGGGCGCTCGGTCGCAATGCACCACTTGGGTGAATCCATCGCCCACCACTGGCTGGGTTGATTTCAATAACAATTTCGGCGGTGCGCCGTGTGATGATGGCTCTGGCTGCCCCTTCAACGAGATCACCGATTTCGAGATCTTCGCCGACGAGGCATACCGCATGGACAACGTGATCCAGGGCGGCACCTACACCTTCAGCGCCTGCAACGGTACCGGCGGCACGGCTTGGAACATCGAATACACGATCATCGCCCCAAGCGGCGCCGTGGACGCTTCCGGTCTGAACGCGGGTTCGATCTGCGAGCTGACATGGACCGCCTCGGAGGCGGGCACTTACCTCATCGTGGTGAGTGAGGCTGGTGCGTGCGGCACCAGCACCAATGCGGCTGTTGCCAACGGCTTCCCTGCGATCACCTGTGTGAGCGGCGCGACCTGCCCTGAACCGCAACCCGGATGCACCACCTGGGTGAATCCTTCTCCCACCACTGGCTGGTCGGATTTCAACTCCAATTTCGGAGGCGCACCCTGCGATGATGGCAGTGGCTGCCCCTTCAACGAGATCACTGATTTCGAGGTCTTCGCCGACGAGGCCTATGCCATGGACAATGTGATCCAGGGCGGCACCTACACCTTCAGCGCCTGCAACGGTACTGGCGGAACAGCCTGGAACATGGAGTTCACGATCATCGCCCCGAGCGGAACCGTGGATGCCTTCGGTGTTAATGCGGGCTCCACCTGCGAACTCACCTGGACCGCGAGTGAGGCAGGAACGTACCTGATCGTGGTGAGCGAAGTGGGCGCTTGTGGCACGAGCACGAACGCCGCGGTGGCCAACGGCTTCCCAGCCATTACGTGTGTAAGTGGCGCCCTCTGCGGAGCCGATGCCATTGCCGATCGTGGCAACATGGCGAGCTTGAACATGTTCCCCAACCCGACCAGCGGCGTCTTTACCTTGAGCCTGCCCAAGGAGCTCGGCAGCAAGGCCATCGTGGACGTACTGGACATGAGCGGCCGCGTGGTGCTCAACACCAACATGGCCAGCAACAGCACCACCGCCACGTTGGACCTCAGTGGACAAGCTGAAGGAACCTACATGGTGCGCGTGAGCAGCAACGGCCAAGTGCTTCGTTCGAAGCTGGTGCTCATGGGCCGTTGATCGGATCCTATCTTACCGGAGGGGGCCGTCTCGAAAGGGACGGCCCCCTTTTCGTTGGGTTGGTCGCCGATCCATGGCCGATCCGGCCACGAAAAAGCCCCAGCGCTATGCTGAGGCTTCGTTCGCTCCCCGGGCTGGACTTGAACCAGCGACCCCATGATTAACAGTCATGTGCTCTAACCAGCTGAGCTACCAGGGAAGGTACCCCCGTTAAGGGACGGCAAAAGTAGGAGGATCATGGGGATCCACCAAACCATTGCGTAAGTCCCCCCTCCTTCGCTCAACCCTATTGCGTCGGGAATTCGGGAAGGTGCCGCCCAAAGCTGCTTACCAGGGGACCTTCTCCACGCTGGCCCTCCGTGCAGAACTGATACAGGCGAAGCTTCACTCCCCCACATCATACACGAACCGATACCCCGGCACTCCGCGCTGCCCGGCCAGTTCCTCCGCAGTTCCATCGCGGTAGCGCACACGCGCCGCCTCAACTCCTTGAGCCAGCAGGAACTGCATCGTGCTTTCGCGCCGTGCGTATTCGATCTCGCCGACGATGCGGTCGGCTTCTGCTGCACCGAGCAGCGACAGGCAGCGGTCGTGTAGTGACTTGCCCTCCATGCTCGTCGTGCGTCCATCCACGTAGGCGGTGAACGCTGTATCGCGCGCGCTTAGTTCGATGATGCGTGTGCTGTCAGCACCGTCGAGCGCTGACTTGTCAGGGAACAAGAACGCCTTCTTCGCGTGGAACACGGCCACTTCCATGGCTTCTGCTTTTGCCCACACCAGGGGGATCAGGTCCACGGTGAGTTCTGGTTTGGCCTTCAGCGCTGAGACCAGCTTGCGCAGGATCGTCTCCTGGGATCTCGCTGGACCAGGCTGGAGGTACGTGAATCGCACGCGTTCCAGGTCAGCCTCGTCCGCCCCCGCGACTGCGCGCACAAGCAGCCGTCCCGGTGCCGTGGCCGCCTTTACGATCAGGTTCTTCAGCACGTGCCATACGATCGGCCATGGTTTGAATTCCGGGTCATTCAGATCGCCCTTCACCGGGACGTCCAGCTCCACCACACCGTTCACGTCCTTCAACAGGCCGGCGGCCAATCGCAGCGGGAGCACGTAGATCCCAGTGTCGTGCTCGTCCACCTTCTTGCCCACCTTCAACTTATCCACACGCAAGTGGTTCTGCGAATCGATCTTGCCGTCCTGTACCACGGTCTTGGTCACGTATTGCAACAGGCCATCTTCCAACGGATGTGCGGCGTACCAACGGCCGTAGGCATCCAGGTGGTTCAACGCGAGTTCATCCACGGTCAGGTCCACCCTCACGTTGCGGATGTTCTTCGGGTCGAAGACCGCTGTTCCATTCAGTTTGCCCGTTTCCTGAAGCAGGGCACTGGCGACCACTTTTCCAGCCTCCTGGTCGCTGGTGATCCGGTTCGTGCCCACGTTGATCGCCGAGATCGCGTAGTGGAACGGTTGCGCAGGCGTGTGGTCCTCGAAATACACCGTGCTGTTGGTGAGCGCGAGCTTCTTCGCCGTATAGTCGCTCGCCACGATCTGTTCACCGAGGTAGCTGATGTACTCGGCCAACATCACGAACACGTTGCTCTCGCTCGCTTGGAGCGGTGTGGCAACACTATCCCCATGGATGGCCGTCGAGTCCAACTTCAGCAAGCGTGTCCAGTTGTCCGTACCATCAGCGAACATGACGAACTTCAGACCAGCCTCGTCAATTACGACCTCACCCACTTCCACCCGCTGGTCTTTGGCAACAAGTGTGTCCAGTCGTGACGTGGCTCTCTTCAACCCAAAGAGCGTATCGTTGTTCGGGTCGGTCAGCGTCACTTGGTGCAGATCAAGCCCGGCGCTTAAGACCAGGCTCGTGGTGTCGGCATAGCTGTCGAGCAAATTCAGGTCGAGGTCCATGGCCCCGTCCAACGCCTTGCAGGTGAAGAAATCCTGGAGGTATGGCAACAGCTGTGGTAGTGCAAATGCTCTCAGGTGCGCATCGATGCCGTAGAGTGACTTGTCCGTGTCCAACATGAAGCCTCCATCCATGCGTCCACCATCGTTCAGATCAAAACCAAGGTCGAAGTCCATACGCGTACTCTCCGAAGAGATGATATTGCTCGTGGCCTTGAGGTTCTTAATGCCCAAGGGTGCGGCGAGCACATCGCTCTTGTAGTCGATGCGGCCATCGTTGAGTTCAATGCCTTCCATGCTGAAGCGCACGGAGGCCGAAGTGTCGTCGGCTGCCGTGCCCTTTCCGCCAAGTTCGAACAAGTCGCTGAAGTTGAAGCGGTCACCGGTCTGCACCACGTGAACGTAAGGCGCCTCGATCCGCACCCCGGTGAAACGCCAGTCGTTCTCACGAAACCCCCTCCACAGATCACTGCGCAAGCTGATGTTCTTCCACGAGACGAATACGTCCTCGCTTTTCGGTTCATAGCATGTAACACCCGTAACGCCATAGCGGAACGTGAACGGGTTGAGGATGATGCGGTCGATGGTGACCCTCCTGTTGATCCACTGCTCACTGTGCGTCTCGATGTAGCGCTTCAACAAGTATGGAAGAAGGAGTGCCACCACCGGGACCAGAACAACTATGGTGATACCCAAGCCGATGAGCCAGCGTTTACCAGTGAACGATCCTTCGGGCTTGCTCATCATGCTCGGTCAGGTACGAAAAGAAAAGCGGCCCCGAAGTTCGGGACCGCTCCTTGAATTGATCGCCTGCGGTTTCAGGCAGCGGCTTCAGGCCGGGGCTGTAACAACTGGAAGTCGTTGAGCACCACTTCGGTGATGTACCGCTTCACCCCCTCCTTGGTCTCATAGCTGCGATGTACGAGGCGGCCCTCCAGGGCGATGGGTGATCCTTTGCGCAAGAGGCGCTCCACGGCCTCTGCGGTGGTTCCCCATGCCACCACGGTGTGCCACTGGGTGTCGGTGATCCGTTCACCGGCCGCATTCCGGTAGCTATCGTTGGTGGCAACGGAGATACGCGCCACCTTGCGCCCTTTCGCGATCTCCCGCACTTCGGGGTCGAATCCGAGGTTTCCGATCAGGTGTACTTTGTTCTTCAGCGTGTTCATGGGACTTGGGTTTTTGGTTGACTTCTATTTCCGCCGTCCGGAGCTGATACCGAACGACGATGCAAACCTTCATCCAGCCAGTTTCCCTATCCGGCTGATAACCAGTTGTATGTGATTATAGGCGTTTGTACAACGTATGCTGTCGGATATTCGGGGGCGATATGGCCTCCAAACCACCTGCTTCCGAGAGGGTTCCATAACTTTCGGAGAGCCTATGCCCACAAAGGCAGCGTTCCGACCGGGAACAATGTCTTCTTGTCGGAAAGGCCTTTCCAGCTTGCGCGAACCCACCGAAAGTGAACTCGTCCAGGGTTGCCTGGCCGGTGACCGCCGTTATCAGGAACACCTGTACAAGCGGTTCGCTCGGCGTATGTATGCTCTGTGTCTCCGCTATGCCCGGCACCAGCTCGAGGCCCAGGACCTGATGCAGGAAGGATTCATCCGGGTTTTCGAGAAGCTGCCCACATTCCGGATGGATGGTTCGCTGGAGGGCTGGGTCCGACGGATCATGGTGCATACCGCCATCAACCAGTACCGCAAGAAAGCGTTCCAGCAAGAGCGCTTCGGCCTTGAGCACCTGCCAGAAACGCCCGTGGAGCCCTTGGCCATTGACCACTTGAGCGAAAAAGAGCTGATGCAATTGATCGCCGAGCTGCCGGACGGCTATCGGCATGTGTTCAACCTGTACGCGATCGAAGGGTTCGATCATGCGGAGATCGCGGCAATGCTCGGATGTGGCGAAAGCACATCCCGCAGCCAATTATCCAAAGCGCGTAACCACTTGCAAGCGCGCATCACCCGAAAAGCGACCCTCGAACATGCGGGAAAGGCATCTCATTGACGAACGGTTCAAGACCCTGTCCGAGGCCGAGGCGACACCCCCCCGGGAGGTGCGCGATGCCTTGGCCAGTAAGCTGGGGTGGGACGCACCGGAACAAAGCGCTGGTGGTCTGCTCCAGTGGCTCATCCCGACCGCTGGCTTGGCGCTGTTGCTCATCACGGCCGTCATGGTCTTCCCACCAAAAGCAGAGGTGGCATCGTCAGGCAAGGTCACCAACACCAGGGTCGGCATCGATCACGTACGAACCTCACCCTCAACCACAATCGCCCCCTCTCCACAGGTCCGCAAAGACACCGGGTTGGCCACGCCATTCTTGGCGCAGATCGACCCGAACACGGCTACCACCAACGACCAGGTACCCAGCACCGCATCTGCCCCGGACCGGCAGGGCACGCGGTCGCAGGACCGGAGCGCCAGCACCTCCACAACGTCAAGTCCGGTGATGCCTGGCTCTGCAGAGGGTTCCGAGAGTACACGTCCTGGGTCGGGTCCGGGCCGGGTCAGAGCAACATCCAATGAAGAGACCTTCGTTGTTCCCTTGATGCGCGACCACAACATCGTTAAGCCGTATGCACGCCCGCCCATGCCCGCACACCATGCGACAAGTACCGATGTGGCCCCGGTATGGATGGACCTGCACACGATCACCATGGACCGCGGATCGACGTCGACACTTCGACACACGGCAACATCACCCAGCTATGTGCTTCCTCCGTCCCAATGGTTCGTCGGCTTGGCGATCGCCTACGGTCAACTCAAGGGGGCGTGGCCCGATAAGGACGGGCTTGGGCTGAACGATGCTGAACAGTGGCGCGTCTCCACCGTATGGGGCGTGAACATTGGTCGTGTGTGGCGTTCGGGATGGAGCATCCGGACCGGCTTAGGACTGGCCTTGGATCGAAGCACGCTCGCGGTGGATCGGCGTGAGGTGGATCGCTTCATGGAGGTGGATACGAGTTGGACACAGTCCGCTTACAACAACACATCGGACCTGGTCTACACCTGGCGGATCGATACCGTGGCCGTGGAGCGGCCTGGCACCACCACGACTTTCCGCTCGAACAACCAATATGGTGCCCTCCGCATACCACTCACCGTCGGCTGGCACACCGACCTACGTCGTTGGCGCCTGGGGGCCTGTGCGGGTGTCGCCGCCATGATCCCCAGCCAACGCAAGGGCCACACCATTTACAGGCCATCCAGTGATGCCGACCCGATCCTTGTGGACCTTACCGATGACCGGGTGGCCTCTCGCTCCACTGCTCGTGTCGATATGCACCTCGGTTTGAGTTTGGGCTTCCACATCACCGAACACATGACCGTGCTGCTCGAACCTCGGACCATATTCCCCATGACCGACCTCGGCCGCTCCGAAACGCTATCCATGCGTGGTCAACTGCTACAACTCCGCCTGCAACATGTCCTCCGCACATCGGTCCATTAATGCCATCGGTGGGGTGCTCGTCACGCTCCTGACCGGGGCATTATCCGCACAACCCCATTGCGATGCCATCCTGCGCCCCGCCTTCCAATTCGAGGTCGACGGGCTCACCGTGAGCCTTGTGGATAGCTCCATGACCTTTGGTATAGGTACGACGGCCCAGTGGAGCTTCGGCGATGGTTCTGGCTTGACCTCCACACCAGAACACACCTTCGATCAACCCGGCGTTTACACCATTTGTCTTACCCTGACCGCCATGGAAGGCCCCCCCTGTGCATCCACCTATTGCCACGATGTGGAGGTTCCCCTCACGGCCTGCCCATCGGTCGCCGGAGCTTTGTTCGGATATTCCGCGAGCGGCACCAATACGTGTACATTCCAGTTGGCCTCCGGGTTATCTTCAACCGGAGCCCTGTCCTGGGATTTCGGAGATGGATACACCAGCAACGACACCGCGCCCACACACACCTGGGCCCTACCGGGCCCTCATTTTGTGACCCTGACCGATCGCAGCACCGATTGTGTGACCATTTACAGTGAATGGGTGGCGGTGGATGGCAATGCCACCACGTGCGGACCAGGGCTCTTCGTTGATTTCTCCACCACCGTCCTGGATCAACAGACCATCCGCTTCGAACCCGATATCGTCACGAGCAGTGTCGCCACCCTGCTCGGTGTCTGGTCGTTCGGCGATGGGGTGGTGGATTCAGCCTTCACCACGCAGCACACCTATGCGGAAGCGGGTCGATATCAGACCTGCTTCCTGGTGGGCGCCTTGGCCCAACCGGGACTGGACACCTGCTTCTCCCTGGTATGCCGGATGGTGGAGGTCCTACCCATGGTGACCATTGCCGAAGCGTCCAGTGCCGCGTGCTCGATCTGGCCCAACCCCGCGCATGGGATCCTGCACATCCGCACAGCAGTTCCCGGCCCGGCCGCTGTCACACTGTACGATGCGATCGGTCGCCCCATCCTGATCGAGAAGCTGACCGATGGCCGGGATGCAAGCATCGACTTGGCCGGGATGGCGTCGGGATCCTACATACTTATGCTGAAGCAGGCCGGAACAAGCATGGTGAGGCGCCTCCAGGTGCAGCAGTGGCCCTGAACGAACAAGGGCCAACCCATCATGGGTCGGCCCTCGTCCTGGAACAGCTTGGGATCAGGCCTTGCCCTCCTCGGCTTTGGCACCGAGCAGTTGATAGTCGTTCAGCACCACCTCGGTACTGTAGCGCCGCTCGCCCTCCTTGGATTCGTAGCTCCGTTGGACAAGGCGGCCCTCCACCACGAGGCCGCTGCCCTTCTGCACGAGGGTGGCCAGCTTTTCCGCTTGTTTGCCCCACACCACCACGGGGTGCCATTGGGTGTTGTCCTTCCACTCACCCTCCGCGGTCCGGTACCGCTCATTGGTTGCCAGACGCAGCCGTAGCATCGCCTGGCCGTTGCCTACGCTCTTCAGTTCCGGGTCGTTGCCCAGGTTCCCGATCAGCTGCACTTTGTTCTTCATCGTCGTGTTCATGGTCTTTGATTGTAATTGGTTCGTTGACCGCCGCAAACCTTCATCGGGCAGCCAACAAGACCCGGCCAACCGTCATTTATATGCGTTTACAGTCGTTGGCATTCGTTTGTTGTACGTCTCCATGAAATGCAACCCGAAGCACTGTTCTATCTTTAGCCGCCTTTCTCCTGAAGACACGAACTCTTCTGCAAGGACCCGCCAATGAGCCGCACTACGAGCAAGATCCTGGTTCCTACCGACTTCACCAAAGTGGCCGACTGTGCCCTGAATCACGCTATGACCGTGGCCGGGAGAACGGGCGCCCCCGTGAACATCCTGCACGTGGTCGAAAAGCAAGCGGATGTGGAAGAGGCCCGTCGCAAATTGGAATTCGAAGTGGCGCGGGCGAGGAAATGGAATGAGACCGTTCAGGTGAAGGCCATTGTACGGGTCGGGTCGATCTACGAGGATATCGGCGATGCCGCCGCTGAGGTCGGTGCGGGCATGATCATCATGGGCACGCACGGTATGCGTGGTATGCAGTTCATCACCGGTAGTCGTGCGTTACGTGTGATCACCAGCAGCAAACTACCCTTCGTGGTGGTGCAGGAGCGCATGATCAAGGATGTGGGCTACCGGAACATCGTGGTGCCGCTGGATCTGCACAAGGAGAGCCGTCAGAAGCTCACGGTGGTGGCAGAGATGGCGAAGACTTTCGAAAGCAAGGTCCACCTGCTCATCCCCAGGGAGGAGGATGAGTTCCTGGAGAAACAACTGGCCAACCACATCCGGTTCGCTGACCAGTACCTCACCGAGCGGGGCATCGAGTATGCGACGACCATCGCCAAGGAGACCAGTGGGGAGTTCGTGAAAGCCGTACTGCGCCATGCGGTCGAGATCGACGCGGACCTCATCGCGATCATGAACCTGACCGAGGGGAACATCTTCGGTCTGTTGGGGGTGCCCTACGAGCAGGAGATCATCGCCAATGAAGCGCAGATACCGGTGATGTGCATGAACCCGATCGCCACCGGGGTGGGTGGAGGTTGGACCATGCAGGGGTAGTGCGACTTCAGGCGCGCATCCCGATCACCAGGATGTCGTCCACCTGTTCGTGCCCCCCACGCCAACCGCGGAAGGCTTCTTCCAGCATCCTACTCTGGCTCTCGGCCGGGAACCGGCTGATCTCGAGCAGGAGTTCGCGGAAGCGGTTGTACAGGAATTTTTTTCCCTTGGGGCCACCGAACTGATCGGCGTACCCATCAGAGAAGATGTACACCATGTCGCCCTGCTCAAGCAGGATGCGGTGATCGGTGAATTCCTGGCCCTCAAGGTCGAAGCTACCGATGGGGCGTTTATCCGGGTGGAAGCGCAGCACCTCCCCGCCGCGCACCACATACAGCGGCGCATTGGCACCGGCGTATTCCAACACGCGCCGTTCGGGATCGTATTTGCACAGGGCCATGTCCATGCCATCGCGCACCAGGAATTGTTCGCGGTCCTTGTGGAGTGCCTCGAACGCGATCCGGTTCAGGGTCTTCAGAACCTCCGAGGGGCGTCCACTGCCGCGTTCGCGTATCGCCTGGTTCAGGCCATTGTGCCCGATCAGGCTCATGAAGGCACCTGGAACCCCGTGGCCCGTGCAGTCGACCGCCGCAAAGGATACACGCCCATCCACCAGGTCCACCCAGTAGAAATCGCCACTGACGATATCCTTGGGCCGATAGTACACGAAGGAGTCGGGAAGCAGTTCTCGTATACGTTTGGCCGGAGGGAGGATGGAGTCCTGCAGGCGCTTGGCGTACCGGATGCTATCCGTCACGTTGTTATACAGCTCCTCCACCCGTAGACTTTGCCGCACGACCTCCTCCTTCTGGCGCACCACCTCCTCGGTGCGTTCCTGCACCTTCAGTTCAAGGGTCCGCTCTCTTTGCCCAAGCTCATCGCGCATCTTCAGCAGAGCGTGGCCGAGCATATCCTCTTCGCTCAGGGGTTCGTACTGCGCGGTGAAATCACCGGCCGCAACGGCGTTCGAGAAATCGGTGGTGCGTCGGAGGCCATCGACCAGTGAGGAAAGTGCCTTGCTCATATCCCCGATCTCGTCATTGGTGACCCGCACCTTGGTGCGTGGGAATATCCCCCGCCCCAGGCTCAAAAGCACGGCACGCAACCGCTGTACCGGGCTTACGATACCACGAACAATGAAGATGGCGACCACTGCACCGATGACCACAAGCCCGATCCCCATGTAGAGGACGAAGAACTTCAACGAGTCGAAGCTGCGGATCATGCTTCCGCCCAGGAATGTCCGTTTTCCCTCCTGCATCGCGATCAGCCGATCGAGGTCCGCAAGCACCTTGGCGGTGCTCTGGTCCAGCGGTCCACCCTCCTCGGCGATATCGTTGCGCTCCATGTGTACGAAGGGGTCGCTATAACTCTCCAGCGAGGGCAGCAGCTCCTTGATCCGGTCATGGATGCTGAACAACTCACGCATCTCCACGGTGATCTGGCCCATCAATGCCACCTCCTCGTGCTGCCAATCGGCCATGAGCGTGTCGATACGGTCGAGCAACTGGGGCAGCTCCCTGCTGGTGAGGTCCACCAGGTTGGTCTTTTCCGGGGCATCCGCGCGGCTTTCGAGCAATGCCCAGTGTTTGATGAGCATATGCGCGCTAACGGTGATGTTGCGCAAGCGCACCAGCGCGTCCACGCTCGGACTGTACACTTCATTGATCTCATTGTTGATGCCCCTGCTCCGCTCCAATGAACGGTTGGTCAGGACCACGACGAGCAGCGCGAAGAAGATGAACAGGCCGAAGCCCATGCCAATCCTCCGTCCGATCGTCAGGCGGAATCTCATCCTGTTGTCACCGGTGTTCTTCCGGTGCGATCTCCTCGAACAACCGGCGGAATTTTTCCGAACTCTCCTGGTCCTGGAGGCTGTAGTAGATCCCCTCCAGCCCAAGCAGGGTCTCCCTTCGCGTCGGATTCATGTCGTGGGCCTTCAGCATGTACGGAAGCGCCAGGAGGAAATCCCCTCGACTGGCCTCCTGCACCTGAAGGATCGTGGGGATCTCATCCTCCGCGTCGATCCGTCGGATCTTGAAGACCCCTCGGTTGTAATAGAGGGTGGCGAGGTTGTAATTGGCTCCGTAGTTCTCCGGGTCCAGGCTCAATACATGTTCGTATGCGCCCACCGCCTTGTCGAACATGGAGGTATCCGCACGTGTGGCGCTGAATCGTTTGGTGTAGACCGTGCCCAGCGCATTGGTGAACTCCACCTCCCTTGTGCGTAGGTCAGCCTTCGGGTCGAGCACCAGTGCAGCTTCCTTGTAACTGGCGAATACCGCCTGCGCCCGGACATCATTCATCGCGGTCAATGCCTTGGCCGCGTCGTTGAAGTAGGATTTCGCCAGATAGTCATAGGCTTGGGTGGCATTCTCCTTGTAGGTGCCCACGGTATCAAGGGCCATGCACTGTCGCAGGCTGTTGATCGCGGTGGCCCGGAGCGTGTCGGCCTCGGTGGTATCGGTCGCGTTCTTGTACGCATCCTTGTAGATGAACCCACGCAACAGCCACGCCTCAGCGTTCGATCCATGATCCGCACCGACCACCGCTTGATCAATGAGTCCCTTCGCCTCCAACAGTGCACCGGCCTGGTACTTCCGAAGCGCCTCGACCAACGGGTCGCCCTGGGCTTGTACCATGCCGGTGTACAGCAGCAGGGACAGCAGGATATGTAAGAGGCGCTTCATTCCTCTACGCGGTGTGCCAGGTTCTTCAAGGTAAGTCCCACTACCAGGCCGTGCTTCTGCGCATTGGCCAGGCTCATCTCGTATTTCAATAAGTTATCCACTCGCACGAAATTCACCACGGCCCCATCCTCCAGGGCGCCGGCGTATTCGGTCACCACCAAGGTCGGCTTGCCGCTCATGCGTTTGTAGATCTCGGGCAGCAGGCTCAGATCACTACGCCCCACGAAAAGCATGTGGCAGCGCTCCACTTCGGCCGAGTGCGGCAGCTTCCGCACCTCGATCGGCTGTTTGCCGATGGTCCGGGTGGAGTATTGCTTGATGAGTTCCTGATACAGATTGGCGCTTCCCAGTACCCCGATCACGAAATTGCCGTTGCGCATTTCGGCATCCTTCCATTCCACCAGCTTGGCGATGTTGTACAGGTAGTTGGCCTGTAGCATGGCCGTGGTGTCCTTGTCCGCTTCGCGAGGCTGCTGGGGCACGGCCGCGAAAAGGAAGAAGGGGGCAACGAGCAGGATACGCAGGGACCGGGTAACGGTCATTGACCGAGGCGTAGTTTTACCCCCGCTCCTTGCTGATCCCGTGCCGAACTTCACCAACACGTGGCAAAGTAGGCGGATGCTCATCCTGTGCCGGGTGCTGCTTCCGTGCATCTGTCAACAGATGTGTGTTGACGTATCGGCGCAGTCCGTAAGGGAGCGCGCATTCGACGCTGCTGCGGCCGTAAGTGAGCAGGGGTACGAATGGTTGGCATGGAGCACGACCCACATCGGGCACCGGCTCACGGGCAGTGACCAAGGCCGCAAGGCCGAAGCATACGCCGATAGCCTGTTCCGGGCCGGTGGTCTGGACACCGTGTATTTCGAGCCGTTCGAGGCGGAGGTGTGGAACCGGGGTGATGTGAGCCTTTCGGTGGAGGGTGGCGGAGGAGCGCGGCAACTGTCCTGCACAGCGCTTGCCAATACCCCACTTGCGGCACTGGTCGAAGCCCCTATCCTTGACGCGGGGAATGGCCTGCCCGATGACCTGGCTCGGCTGGGTCCGGTAGCGAGGGGGGCGGCTCTATTGGTCAATATCGGGCTGGTGGCCGCACCGGAGGGCACCTCGAACCTGCACCGCAGCGAAAAGGCAGCACTGGCAATGGAACAGGGGGCGGCAGCGGTCCTGTTCGTCAATCAGGTGGCCGGCGGGATCGTGCTGACGGGGACGGCATCCATTGATGGCCAACTGATCCCGGTACCTGCTGTGTGCCTATCCATCGAGGATGGAACCCTATTGCGCGAAAGGTTGCAGCAGGGTGAGGTCCTCCGCGCGCGGCTCTCCATGCACAACAAGAGCACCCGCGTGAGTGCCCGCAACGTCGTGGCGGAATTGCGGGGATCCGAACTGCCTGATGAGGTCATCCTGGTCGGTGGGCATCTGGACAGCTGGGACCTGGCCACCGGCGCCACGGACAACGGGCTTGGCGCGTTCTCCATCATCGACCTCGCACGGTTGATGGCGAACATGCCCTTTCGACCCCAACGCACCATCCGGTTCGTCCTTTTCATGGGCGAGGAACAAGGCCTGCTCGGATCCTCTGCCCTGGTGGGCCGATACGGCCGCACGGGCGCATTGGACCAGCTCCGTTGCATGATCAACCTGGACATGAGCGGTGATCCACAGGGCTTCGGGGTCGGGGGGCCGACCGGTTGGGGCTCCGTGATCCGCGACGCCTGTTCCCGGATCCACCGGCTCGATACCGCCTCGTTCAAGGGAAGCACGAGGGAGGTGCTATGGCTGCACAGTGATCACCAGCCCTTCCTGCTTCGGGGTATACCCGTGATCTATCCGCTCAGCGACCTGGGCCAGCACGTCTACGCGTGCTATCACAGCAGTTGTGACGACATCCACTTGGTCGAGCCGGTAGCCATGACGAACAACGTCCGATTCGTCGGCGCACTGGTCTATGAACTGGCCGGGGCGAGTCGTTTACCCGGCCATTTCACGCCAGCGGAATTGAAGGCACGCCTGATCAGCGAGGGCTTGGAAGCGCCATTACGCATAGGCGGAGCGTGGCCCTGGGAGTGATGGGTCAGGCGCCCTTGGTCGGAGCGGCCGCACCCATTCCCTGCAGATCGCGATCGAAGAGATACAATCCCCCCTTATCGCTGCCGATCAGGTTCAGCTTATCGATCATGGTGCGGGCAAGTGCCTCCTCCTCGATCTGTTCGCTCACATACCACTGCATGAAGTTGTGCGTGGTGTAGTCCTTCTCCTTCAGGCAGGTGTCCACCACCCCGTTGATCTCCTGGGTCACCTTCGTCTCGTGATGGAGCAGGGCTTGGAAGATATCCGTGATGCTCTTGAAGTTGGTGCCGGGTTGTTCAAGGGCGGGGATCACCGCCTTACCCCCCCGCTCATTGATGAACTTCACCAGTTTGAGCATGTGCATGCGCTCCTCATCACTGTGCCGGTACATGAACGCCGCCGTGCCACTGAGGCCCTGGTTCTCGGCCCAGGAGGCCATGGCAAGATAAGCCTGGCTGCTGGCCGCTTCAATGGCCACCTGTCCGTTCAGTGCTGCTTCGATCTTCTTACTGAGCATGGTCGTTTCCCGTGCTTCGGGCATTAGTGGGTGTGGAACCAAAGGTAGCACCCCGTCGGCGGGGTTTCATCGTTTGTTGAAGCCATTCATCGCCTGATCCACCCCAAGCAGACCGAATTGCAGCACCGCTCTACCCGCGAGATCGACCCGGTCTGCAAGTGTGGTCTTCTCGGCATCGGTCCACGGGCCGAGTACATATTCGCTCTGGCGACCCCGTGCGAAATCGCTGCCAATACCGAAGCGCAGGCGCGGAAAGACCTCCGAGCCCAGGGTCCCGATGATACTGGTAAGGCCATTGTGCCCGCCGGCGCCACCACTGGGTTTGATCCGGATCGCCCCGAAGGGCAAGGCCAGGTCGTCGGTGATCACCAGGACGCGTTCCACAGGGATGTTCTCTTGGTCCATCCAATACCGCACCGCCTTGCCGCTCAAATTCATGAACGTGCTGGGCTTGATCAGGATGAACGTGCGCCCCTTGTGCCGGAACTCAGCTCGGTCGCCGTACCGATCGGGGGCGAAGCGTACCTCGGCCCGGTGTGCCAGGTGGTCCACGACCTTGAAGCCGATATTATGCCGGGTATCGGCATAATCCGGACCCGGATTCCCCAGGCCGATGATCAGGTGCTTCATGCGTGTGCCGATGGATGAAAGAACAAGGCCCCCGCAACGTGCGGAGGCCCTGGATCATTCGCGGATACCGGTCGGGATCACTTCTTGGCCTCCGGCTTCTTGGCGGCGGCGGCAGGTGCGGCAGCAGGTGCGGCGGTGGTCGCAGCAGGTGCGGCCTCTTCCACCTTCTTCGCCATACGAACGGCCACCACCACATCCTCCTCGTTCTCCAACACGGTGAGCCCCTCGTAGCGCAGATCGCTCACGTGGATGCTCTTGTTGATGTCCAGTGCGGCGATATCCAGTTCGAGATGCCCGGGGATGTTGGCCGGCAGGCCGCTCACCCGCACCTTGCGCATGTTCTGGCTGAGCTTGCCACCCTTGCGCACACCGACCGGCTGGCCGATCAGGCGCAGGTTCAGGTCCGCAACAGCCTCCTCCTTCTCGTTGAGTTCAACGAAATCCACGTGCAGGATCTCGTCGGTCACCGGATGGAACTGCTTGTCCTTCACCATGGCCAGGGTCTTACGGCCATCCATCTCGATCTCCACGCCGTTGAGTTCGGAGGTGAGGATCACTTTCTTGAGCGCAACGCCATCCACACTGAAGTGGCGGGTGTTCTCGCCACCATAGAGCACACAGGGCACTTGCTTGGCGCGGCGCAGTTGGGCGGCATACTTGGTGCCGAGGTCGGTACGGGGGGTTGCGGAAAGGGCGATGGTGTTCATGGCCGTGTTGTTATGCTACGATGAAATGGCTACTGATGCTCTCGTGGCTCTGTACGCGCTTGATCACGTCGCCGAAAAGGCCCGCCACGGTGAGTTGTTTGATCTTCGTTGTCGCCTTTGCCTTTTCGGCGTTCAGCGGTATGGTGTCCGTTACGATGAGCTCTGCGAGGGCGCTGCGCTCGATCCGCTCATAGGCATCGCCACTGAGCACGGCATGGGTGCATACGGCACGCACGCTGCTGGCGCCCTGCTGCATCATCATGTCCGCCGCTTTGGTCAAGGTGCCTGCCGTATCACACATGTCGTCCACGAGCACCACGTTCTTGCCCTTCACGTCGCCGATCACGGTCATGCTCTCGATCCGGTTGGCCACTTTGCGCTGTTTGTAGCAAATGGCCATGTCACAGCTCAGGTGTTTGGCATACGCGTTGGCGCGTTTAGTGCCACCGGTATCCGGCGCGGCCATCACCAGATCGGACAGTCCAAGGCCCTGGATGTAGGGCAGGAAGATGCTGCTGGCGAACAGATGGTCCACGGGCACCTCGAAGAAGCCCTGGATCTGATCGGCATGTAGATCCATGGTCATCACCCGGTCCACACCGGCGGCGGTGAGCATGTTGGCCACGAGCTTTGCTCCGATGGAGACACGCGGCTTGTCCTTGCGGTCCTGTCGTGCGAAGCCGAAGTAGGGCATCACGGCCACGATCCGCTTGGCACTGGCCCGTTTGGCAGCGTCCACCATCAGCAGCAGCTCGAACAGGTTGTCGCTCGGTGGGAAGGTGCTTTGCACCACGAATACGAGCTGGCCACGCACGGTCTCCTCGAAACTGGGCTGGAACTCCCCGTCGCTGAAGCGGCTCACCGTGACCTCGCCCAAGCGCTCGCCATTGCTGGCCGCGATCTTCTCGGCCAGGTACCGGGTAGCGGTACCGCTGAAGATCTTGGCGCTTTCCTGCATGACGGACCTTTCAAAAAGGGCTGCAAATGTAGCGAACTTCCGGTGGTTATCAACACCTGTTGGCGGGTCTGTTCTCCACATGAGTGTCAACGGGATACCAACAACGGTCGCGGTTAACTTTCGGCCGTCGGCCCATGCCCGACCCGCGCCCCCAACTTGAGCCGACAAGCACCCTCCGCCGACCCTTTCATCCAGCACGTACTCGCCGTCATCCGGTCGGCCGGGCATATCGGCATCACCAGCCAACAACTGGCCATCCAACTGGGTATCAGGGATAAAGGCCAGCGATATAAGGTGTTCGATGCCATTGACACGCTCCTGGACGAAGGCCGGATCGAAAGTGGCAAGAAGGGGCGCTATACCGTAGCCGGTGGCCGGGAGACGGCCGAGGGCACCATCGATATCATCTCCAGTGGGGCGGGTTATGTACGGCTCGGGACGGGCGAGGGGGATGTGTACGTACAGCAGCGCGACATCGGTACGGCCCTGCACGGGGACACGGTGGCCATCAGGCTGGTGGGGGGACGTGGCTCCCGGCTCGAAGGGAAGGTGCTGAAGGTGTTGAAGCGGAGGAGGCTCGAATTCGTGGGCACCATCCACAAGCACCAGGGCCGCATGATCCTGGTGGCCGACGATCAGCGGGTACAACGCCCTTTCGTGATCCCTGCCACCGAGGTGAGCGGGGCTTCCGAGGGCGACAAGGCCATCATCGAGCTGGGGGAATGGAAGGATGCACGGGATGAACCGCGTGGAAAAGTGGTGCGCGTGCTTGGAAAAGCCGGTGTTCACCAGGTGGAGATGCACGCCATCCTCGCGGAATTCGGGTTGCCGCTGGAGTTCCCGGAAAGTGTCCTGCAGGCCGCCGAGGCCATCCGCGATCCGGCCATTCCGGCCGAAGTGGCCCGGAGGCGGGATATGCGCGAGGTCCCCACGATCACCATCGACCCCGATGATGCAAAGGACCTGGACGATGCCTTGAGCCTGCGTCGTTTGGAGAATGGAAATTGGGAGGTGGGGGTCCATATCGCCGATGTGAGCCATTACGTACAGCCGGGCAGTGTGGTGGACATGGAGGCGGCAAGCCGTGCCACCAGCGTGTACCTCGTGGACCGCGTGGTACCCATGTTGCCCGAAAAACTGAGCAACGACCTGTGTTCCTTGCATCCCGATACGGATAAGCTCAGCTTCAGTGCGATCTTCGAATTGGACGATCAGGCGCGGATCCAACAGGAGTGGTTCGGTCGCACGGTGATGCGTTCCCGGCGGCGATTCGCCTACCAGGAGGCACAGGCCATCATCGATGGCAAGGGCGAGGGCACTTACCAGGATGAGGTACTGGTACTCCACCGCCTGGCCCAGGTACTGCGCAAGGAGCGCATCGCTAATGGCGCCTTGGAGATCGGTGGGAACGAGGTGAAGTTCAAACTGGACCAGGAGGGAAAACCGCTTGGTGTGTACGAGAAGGTGATGGGGCCGGCCAACTGGCTGATCGAGGAGTTCATGCTGCTGGCGAACAAGCGCGTGGCCACCTGGGTGACCAAACGCCCACCCGGCAAGGGCGGGAGTGGTAGGGCTGCCCGCCCGTTCGTGTACCGCATCCACGACCAACCCGATCCCGAAAAGATCGACCAACTACGTGCCCTGGCGAAGAGTTTCGGCCACTCGCTGCGTCATGCGGACATGAACGACCTACCGCACGCGATCAATGATCTACTGAACGAGGTGAAGGGTACCGAGGAGGAGAACATCATCAAACAGGTGGCCATCCGCAGCATGGCGAAGGCGATCTACAGTACGGAGAACATCGGGCATTACGGTCTCGCCTTCGAGCACTACACGCACTTCACCTCCCCCATCCGCCGCTACCCGGATCTGCTCGTACACCGGGCCATGGCCCACTACCTCGCAGGCGGGGGCGCATTGGACCGTGGGGAATTGGAATTGAGCTGTGCCCACAGCTCGCGGATGGAGAAGCAGGCCAGCGATGCTGAACGGGCCAGCATCCGCTACAAGCAGGCGGAATACATGCTGGCGCGCATCGGGCAGACCTTCGAGGGCATCGTAAGCGGCCTTACCTCGTGGGGTGTGTACGTTGAATTGAAGGAGAACAAATGCGAGGGCCTGATCGGGCTGCGCGATATTCCCGGCGATGTGTTCCGCTTCGACAAGGAACGGTACATGGTCATCGGCCAGCGCACGGGCCGAAAATTCCGCTTAGGCGATGATCTCGAGGTGATGATCAAAGCCGTGGACATGGACCGGCGCGTGGTGGACTTCAGCCTGGTCGGCGGGACCGTAGCACCGGTCACCACCTCCGGCAAGTTCCAACGCGGTTCGATCGCGCCACGCAAGGCCAGCAGCAAGGGCAAGAAGCCCAAGCAGGCACAGAAGTCCAAGAAAGGGAAGAAGCGACGGTGAGGCCGAGAGCGGGTCGCGCTCAGACCAGGTTCAAACGGCGCGCCAGGTCATCCTTGTAGCTACCACCGATCGGGATCACCTTCTTGTCGTTCTCCAGGATCAGGTTGGGCTGTTCGATGGCCACGATCTTATCGAGCCGCACAATGAAGCTGCGGTGTACACGGATGAAGTCGGCTTCGGGCAGCTTCGCCTCGATGTCCTTCATGGTGCTGTGTACCGTGTAGCGCGTGTTCAGGGTGTTGATCACCACATAGTCCTTCAGCGCCTCGATGAAATAGATATCGCTTGTCTTGAGCTTCACCAGGCGGCTATTGCTCTTCACGAACATGATATCGCGGGCACCACCGGAGGCCTCCATGTTCTCCACCAGGCTGTACAACAGGTCGCGCTCCTTCAGCACCTCGCTCTCCTTCTTGTGCTTGTAGAGCGCCATCTCGATCGAGGTGTGGATGTCGATCTCCTTGAATGGCTTGATGATGTACCCGTAGGGCTGGGTGACCTTGGCCTTCGCCAAGGTGCTCTCATCTGCGTAAGCGGTGAGGAAGATCACGGGGATATTGGTCTCCTTGCGGATGGCTTCCGCCGCTTCGATCCCATTCATCTCACCCTTCAGCATGATGTCCATGAGGATGATATCAGGCTGATGCTCCAACGCCAGGCTCACAGCAGCTTCGCCGTTGTTGGCGGCGCCAACCACGTTATATCCCAGCTTCTTCAAGCTGTGTTGGATATCCTTGCTTACGATGCTCTCATCCTCTACAACGAGGACATTCGTCTGCGCCATGTTCCTATCGATAACGTTCAAAAGTAAGCAAATACGTCACTCCACCGCCAGTGGACCCCACTTCGATCCGTCCGTCCAGTTGGTCGACCAGGGTATGCACGAGCTCAAGGCCCAGGTTGCCGTCGTTCCTGGTACAGAAACCCTCGGCTAATCCCACCCCATCGTCGGACACTGTAATGGACACCGTTTCGCCCACTATGCTCGATCCAATGCGCACCGTTCCGCCTTGTCCATTGGGGAAGGCGTGTTTCAGGGCATTGCTGATGAGCTCATTGAGGATCAGTCCACAGGGGATGGCCTGGTCCAGCACCAGTTCCACCCGCTTAAGGTCCCGCTCCAGGGCGATGTTCCCGGTCAGGCTGTAACTCATCATCAGGTTCCGGCTCAGCCCATCGACGTATGCGGCCAGATCAATGGAGCTGAAATCCTTGTTCTGGTAAAGGCTCTCGTGGATGAAGGACATGCTGCGCACCCGATCCCGGCTCACCCGGAGCAGTTCGAGGATGCGGGCATCATCATCCACATGCGCGGTCTGTAGGCTAAGGATGCTACTGATCACCTGAAGGTTGTTCTTCACCCGGTGATGTACCTCCTTCAGGAGCACCTCCTTCTCGCTCAGGCTCTGCCTCAGTTTCAGCTCCGCCTCTTTCCGGTCGGTGATCCCGTATGCCATGCACGAGATCTCCTTCACCCCCTTTTCCCCGGCGATGGGGTTAAGGAAGCATTCCACCCACATGGCGCGGCCTTCATCGCCCAGCAACTCCACCTCGAACTGCTGCGCCCCCCCCTTACGAGCGGCTCTGAATTGAGCGATGGCCGGCTCAGCCGCACCATCAGCCACCCGCTCCCGCATGGTGCCGATGAAGTCGTCCCCCTCTTCGAAATGGATCCCCAGACGGAGTTGGGCGGTGCGTTGGAAGTGTTCGTTGAAGGAGGTGATCCGGAAGTCCTTGTCCAGGGTCCAGATCATGACGTTCGCCGCGTTCTCGAAGATCGCCTTGATCCTCCCGGCCTGGTGGCGCACGAGTTCCTCCGCCAGCTTCTGTTCGGTGATCTCGTGGCCCACGCCGAAGATCTCGGTCACTCGCCCATCGGGCCCGAAGATCGGGCTCAGGAAGATCTCGTTACAGACCCGTTGGCCCTTCTGGTCCGTCACTTCGGTCTCGAACCAGATGGGCTTTCCGCTCAGGGCCTCCCGGTACTTCTCTTCCCAGAATGCATGGTACTCCTTGGAGGTGAACAATTTTCTCGGACGATCCGGATCCAGGTTGATCTCCGGCCTGTGGCCATAGAGCCGTTCGATCATATCGCCATAGCCCCGATTGTGGGAGGTGATCTTGATCTCATGGTTCACCGTCCAGAACATGTGTTCGCTGCTCTCGAAGAGGGCGCGCAACTTGGCCTCGTGCTCGCGCACCTTCACCTGTGCGGCATGCACATGGGTAAGGTCTGTGAAGATGCTGCGCGCGGCAACGGGCCGGCCATCCACACTGCGCAGATTGGTGGTACCCTCCACCAGGACCTCCTGGCCCTGCTTACCGATGAAGACCGTACGGAATCGATCCACCTCTTTGCCCGCGATCACCTGAGCGTGCCGTTCCAGGTAAGCCTGAAGGTGGTCGGGATGGATGACATGAGCGAGGGTGAGGTGCGCGACCTCCGATCCGTCCGAGTGCCCTAAGGTTCTTTTCCAGGCCCGATTCACGAATTCGAACCGTCCATCCGGGTCCACGCTTTGGATCAGATCGGTGGCGTTCTCGAACAGGTCCCGGTAGCGTTCTTCGCTGGCCTGAAGGGCTTCCCGGTCCTGTTTCATGCGCGTGATGTCCCGCGACACCCCCATCGCTCCGAGGTATTGGCCATCCGCATCGAAAAGTCGCGAGGCGGCCAGGAATGAGGTGAAAACCTCACCCTCCTTGGTCACGTTCCTGATCTCGCCCGTGAACGCACCATACGCATTGAGCTCATGCTGGATCCGTGCGAATTCCGTGGGGTCCACATAGAGCATGTTCGTGCGCATGCCGATCACCTCACTGGCATCATAGCCGAACCGCATCTGTGCCGCCGGATTGAACTCTGTGATGCGACCATCCGGATCAGCGGCCATGATCATGTCGAGTGAACTATCGACCAGGCTGCGTGCGAATTGCCGGGACCGACGGAGCGCATCCTGGGTGCGGCGGTGTTCATCGATCTCCGAGCGGAGCACCTCATTCACCTCCTCGGCCATCTGAACGCGCAACCTTTCCTTCAGCAGGCTCTGCCGCTCCTGCTCATCCTGTAGGGTCAGTTGGATCGCCGGGGCACCCTCGAACCAGGCTTCCGAGGCAATAACCCCTACCTCTTTGGTCGTGTCGGATGATAACCGCAACACGACCGGTTCTCCATTGGAGGCCTCTCCGTTGGTCTGGATCAACTCCGCGATGGCCGGAGCCGCCTTGGGTTCGAAGAGCTCCAGCACCCGCTGCCCCACCAAGGGTTGCCCCGTGAGTTGTTGCGCGGCTGGATTGGCGTAGCGGATAAGGTCCCCCCTCACCACGATGATGCCATCGCGAAGATGCTCCACCAGGCTGCGGTAACTGGATGTGAGCGAGGCTTGTTCGAGTTCGGCTTGTTTGATCGCCGTGATGTCGATCAACGTCCCTTGGATGGTCCGAAGCCCATCCGCGGATTCGTCCAGGAAGATGTTCTCCAACACCTCCACCGGTCGGCCGTTACGGTGTTTCAGCGTAAGCTCGAAGTTGATCAACTGTTTGCGCTCCTGCAGGATCTCCAGAAAACGGATCCGGTCATTCCCGTTGGCATAGATGTCGACCGCGGGCTGGGCCATCAACTCCGCACGGTCGGCATAACCCAGGATGCGCGCCATGGCGTCATTGCACTCCAGGAATCGACCCTCGAGCGTGGTCCGGAAAACCCCGGCCAGATTACGGCTCACCAACTGTTCGTACTGGCACTTCAGGTCCGCGTAGGCCCTGGACAATTCCTCCCGTTCGCCCAGCGGAACATCCCGCCCCTGCTCCCCATACATGGCACGAACTTACAGCAGGTCCGGCAGGCGACGATCACGGGGTCACTTCCTCCAGTCGGTACGGGGCTGGTATGCGTTCCCCGTCGATCTTGATCTCCGCACCATCCTTGAACTTCACGACCATGGTCGGATGGCCTAATTCGTCATAATGGGTGAAATCCCCTTGCTCAGCGCCAAGTGCGTACCTCCCCTCAAGCCTCAGTTGGCCGTTCGGATACCACCACCGCTGTTTTCCGTCGGGTTCGCCGTTCACGAAGGAACCCAGGAAATGTTTCTTGCCATTCTCGTAGGTATGCACCCATTCCCCATCCTTCAGTCCGTCCTTGTACCGGCCCACCTCCTGGTGATCGCCCACTTTGTAGAACCACTTCCCATCCTTCAGCCCATCGATGTAGTCGCCCTGTACGATCACGGCACCGCTGGTATCATACTCCACCGAAGCACCATCCTCCTTGCCTTTGCGGTACAGCTCCTCGCGGTGTTTGCTACCATCCCCGTAGAACCAAAGCCAAGTGCCTTGCGGTAGCCCATTCTGGTACTTGCCTTTCTGTTCTACACCGCCATTCCTATGGAAATAGGTCCACTCCCCATCGCGGCGGCCATTCTTGTAAGTCCCGGAAGCCCGTTCCTCGCCGGTGCTGAAATACTCCGTCCATGCCCCTTCCATGGCACCCACATCATTCACCGCTCCTTCACTGACCAACTGATCGGCCGCATAGATCCGTGCCGATGTGGCTTCTCCTTGGTCATTGAACTCTCGGAAAAGGCCCTCCTTCTTCCCTGCCCTTGAATAACTACCGAGACTGGCCACCTTCCCATTGGGATGGTAGGTGCGTTTGATATCGAGCATCTGGGCCTGGCTCCCCTTCTCATCCTTCACCCCGTTGTCGAATTTCACCATGTCCTTCAAACCACCTTGCGGATCATACTCCTTGAAGATCCCTTGTTCCAGGCCATCGACATAAGTTCCCTCACGACGGACCCGGCCATTCGCATGGAATTCCTTCCAGGGACCCTGTCTGAGACCTTGTGGATCGATCCGATTGATATCCTCCCGCTTCCGCAAGAGCCCCGCTCCGAATTGCAGGAGTGCGATGGTGCGTCCATCCTCGGCATACTCGTATCCCCGACCTTCTTCCTTCCCTGCAACGAATGGCACCTCCTTCTGGATCTTCCCATTCGCATGGTAGTAGCGTCCAATACCCTCCCTGAGGTCATCAACGAACGTCTCTTCCGCAAGGACGGAACCGGTCGTATCGTATTTCACCGATGGTCCGTTCTTCTTGTCGGCCATGTACGCCACAGAGCTTGCCAGCCGGCCCTTGTTGTCATAGAACTTCCAAACACCATCCAACAGCAGGTCCCGGCGCCCACCTTCGCTGCGCAATACACCAGTGTCATAGTACGCGCGCCAAGGACCATCGGGCTTCCCATTCACCAAACGACCCTCACTGGCCACCCGCCCGTTCGGATGGTAATACCGATGTGTGCTATCAGCCTGGCCTTGGACCAGCAGTACCTGTACCAGACCCATCACCACCACACAACTCTTCAACAACCTCTTCATGTATTCTCTTATATCCTTTTATAAGTTGATGTAATAGTATGGGCTGTTGGATCTGTTGATGATCAAGGGGCGTTGTACTTGCTGGGATCGGTTATCAAAATTAACGCACTTCGGATGAACGATCCACGATCGAACGAGCAACGGGAGCGGACTATGTATCAGGGGATTACTTATGGAGATGAACGATCGTTGATCGAGCACCCCGAGGGTGATCGTGGAAAGAAACATACCCTTCCACACCTCCATAACGGTGTGGAACAAGTGCAGATCGATCGACAAGATCTTTTGGTGGTGGACCAGGATCGGTTATGGCGCAAGGGGGATATGAACATCCGTGAAAGTTACCTCCGAATATCAACTGCGATAAAGAGGATCCCACGATCGGATCGTGGGATCCCATGGTGGGTATCTTTGTAACCTATCCATTTCGCCCATGCACATCTTGATCGGCAGTGACCATGCGGGCTTCGATCTGAAGCATCAGTTGAAGGACCATCTCCGCTCCTTGGGCCACGAGGTCACCGATAAGGGGACCCATGTGAAGGACAGTGTGGATTATCCCGATCACGCACATGCGGTGGCCGAAGGAGTATCGGGATCGGCGGACACCGTGGGCATACTGATCTGCGGAAGTGGGAACGGGGTGAACATCAGTGCGAACCGACATAAAGGCATACGGGCCGCCTTGGCCTGGGAACCAGGGATCGCCGCTTTGGCCAGGGCGCATAACGATGCGAACATTCTGTCGCTTCCAGCACGGTTCATCAGTACCGAACTGGCCATCACGATCGTGGATGCATTCCTTGCCGGTAAGTTCGAAGGTGGCCGGCACCAACGTCGGGTGGAAAAGATCGAACTGGCGAACGAATGAACCATCGGATCCTCTTCGGAACCAGCCAGTTGATACTCGGCTTGTTCCCACTGGCCCTGTATGCGCAGGTGGATAGGCTGGCGCTGCGTTTTGCGAACACGATCACCGAGCAGGAATTGATGGATCATCTCCGTGTGATCGCCAGTGATGCTTACCTGGGCCGGGATACGGGGAAGGAGGGACAGAAGCTGGCCGCCGCTTACCTGAGGGATCAATTCAGCAATGCAGGCATACCACCAGTACCTGCACCGGACCCGAATAGCATCGTGGATGGTTATTTCCAACGGTTCGATGTGATCGAGAAGAAGACCGGCACCATTGCCATTAAGACCGGTTCCGATGTGTACACCTATGGCAAGGAACTCCTTTATTTCCAGGATGGACTCACCGCGAACCGGTCCATTACGGAGCTGATGTATCTGCCCTTGGCCGCAAAGGGGTCCAGCTACCCGGTGAATGGGAAGATCGTCCTACTCAATGCATCCGAACTGGGGAGTGGTAAAGCGGTGTTCCCTGCGTTGCGTGCACGCATGGATGAACTTCAGCGTGCAGGCGCCGACCTGGTCCTGGTACGCATGGAACACCTGCGGGATCTGACCGGACAGCTGCATCTTGGCGGTTCACAAATGCGCTTGGCGGATCAGGAGCCACGTATCCCGGAACCCACGGGCATACAAATGATCCTGGTGGATGCACCGATCATGGATGCCCTGATCGGAAAGGAACGCAAGCGTATGGGGCATCGCGGTCGGAAACCCAGGACCATGCATGTGCAATTCGACCTCGTGGTTGAAATGGCGGAAAAGCGATCGACGGCAGAGAACGTTCTGGCGTTCATTGAAGGGACTGACAAGAAGGACGAGGTGGTGATACTCACGGCCCACTATGACCATGTGGGGGTGCAGGACGGGGTGGTGTATAATGGGGCCGACGACAATGGCACGGGTACGGTCGCCATGATCGAGATCGCGCAAGCGTTCGCCCAGGCCAAAGCGGCCGGACACGGGCCACGTCGCAGTGTACTGGTGATGACCGTGAGCGGAGAGGAAAAGGGCCTATTGGGCTCGCGCTACTACAGTGAGCACCCCGTATTTCCGCTGCAGAACACCGTGGCTGATATCAACATCGACATGATCGGACGGCGGGATAGCACGCATCTCCATTCGCAACCGTACATCTACGTGATCGGTAGTGACCGATTGAGCTCTGGTCTACACCGGGCGATCGAACAGTCCAATGCGACGTACACGGGCCTTTTGCTGGACTACACGTTCAATGCGGAAGATGATCCGAACCGGTTCTATTACCGGAGCGACCATTACAACTTCGCCCGAAAGGGTGTGCCGAGTGTGTTTTTCTTCAGTGGTGTACACGAGGATTACCACCAGCCGGGCGATGACGTGGAGAAGATCGATCCAGAGCTGCTGCACCAACGCACCTTATTGGCCTTCAACACGGCCTGGATCCTGGCCGACCAGGAGAACCGGATCGTGGTGGATAAGCCGGTGAAGCCCTGATCGGGACCGAAGGAGGCTACGGCTTCAGGGGAACTACACGACGGGCTCTGCCAGCAGTTGTTCCACGAAAAGCTGCAAGTTGTGCCGGTAACTCTCGAAATGCCGCCCTGTTCCGGGTCCATAGAACCCGGTGCGGATCCGACGCACCTTCCCGGCCCTGTCCACGAAGATGCAGGTGGGATAGCTCATGATATGATCCAGGAAGGGCAGTTTGTTCGCCGCTTCCTCCTTGGTGGCCATGCCAGCATGAACGATCGGGTAGGTGATCCCCAGGGTCTTACGGAATCGCCTCAGCGCATCAATGGCCTGCTCCTTTTCCGAGTACTTCTCGAAGGCGATCGCGATCACATCCAATCCCCTATTGGCGTATTGCTCATGGATATCCTTCAGCAGCCGGGTCTCATCCACGCAATTCGGGCACCAGCTACCCATGACCTGGAGCAGGAGCACCTTGCCCTTGTATCGGGCATCGTGGGGTGAGACCATCCGCCCATCCAGGTCGGGGAAGCTGAAGTCGGCCATGTCATAACCTTCCTTCAGGAATGTGAGCGAATCGGGGTTCCGGAGATGGAATGATGGATTGCGCACAGCCACCCAGGGCTCTTTCCAATGGGTGCCGCTCTGAAAAAGCCCAACGAGGCTATCGCCCCGTATATGGGCATTGAACAGGAAGGCATGGGAGCCATCGAAACAGGATAGGCGCATGGAATCCTGATGGACGGAACCCTCCAGGAATCGATAATCGCCGGTCTCGGTCACAAAGGTCCCTGTTACGCGACCCTCTGGCCCCTGTTCGAACAGGCCGATCGCATCATAAGCATCCGTCGTACCTGCGCTGAAGTGGGTTTCCCAGGTCCCCGCGAATCGCCCCATTCCATCTGCCGGACCATTGAATCGGTGGCGCTGCCCGGCCCGCGCGACAAAGGGGATCCGGTAATCCGGCCCCTTAAGGTGGTTGGCCCACTCCCCCGTTATGGTACTATCGTTCTGGACCACCCCACGGAACTCCGAATCGAAGAGCGGCATCCGCATCAGGAAGGAGTCGCGGTCGAGGGTGATGTCCTCCACCTGAATGGCCTCGGAAGCATTGTGGATCGTGGCGGACCAACTCGAATCACCCTTGCGCTGCAAGTCGAACTGGAAAGGCAGGGACGCGGTGCCAAGATCAAGCTCCATACGCCATGTGCCGAGACGCGGTGAGATGTCCCTCTGTTCAGTGGAGGAGCAACCCAATAGGACAGCCAAGAGGAATGTGACCGCTGGGGATGTACGAAGCATCGCGAACGGTGCGAATATATCCGGCCACCACAAAGGGTAGCGCCAAGGGTATGGCCTCCCCTTGGATCCTATAGATCGAACTTTATACCCTGTGCCAGCGGAAGGGTGCTGCCGTAATTGATCGTATTCGTCTGTCGTCGCATGTACGCCTTCCAAGCGTCGCTACCGCTTTCACGGCCACCACCGGTCTCCTTCTCCCCACCAAAGGCACCTCCGATCTCCGCACCGCTTGTACCGATGTTCACGTTGGCGATACCACAGTCGCTTCCGGCCGCCCCCAGGAACCGTTCCGCTTCGCGGAGATCCAGTGTCATGATCGAGCTACTGAGTCCTTGTTTCACGCCGTTCTGGATCGCGATGGCCTCGGCGACATCACCGCTGTACCGAAGCAGGTAAAGGATCGGTGCGAAGGTCTCTTCCTGCACGATGGGCATGTCGGGTCGTGCCTCCACGATGGCCGGTCGCACATAGCATCCGCTCGCATGATCCCCCCCGGCCAACACACCACCCTCGACCAGGATGCGCCCCCCTTGCTGAACAGCTGCATCCAGGGCTTGCTCGTAAGCGGCCACGGCAGCCTTATCGATCAGCGGACCCACGTGGTTCGCTTCGTTGAGTGGATCGCCGATACGGAGCTGTGCGTATGCCTTCTTCAGCTTGGTCGCGAAGGCATCATAGACTTTCTCGTGGATGATCAACCGGCGGGTGGTGGTGCAACGTTGGCCCGCAGTACCAACAGCACCGAACACGCAGCCGATCAGTGACATGTCCAGGTCGGCCTTGTCGGTGATGATGATCGCGTTGTTGCCGCCCAGCTCCAGGAGCGACCGCCCGAGGCGTTGGCCAACCGTCGCCGATACGGCCCTGCCCATCCGCGTACTGCCGGTGGCGCTCACCAATGGAATACGCTCGTCATGGCTCAGCCACTCCCCTACCTCGCGCCCGCCATTGATCAGAACACTGACCCCTTCTGGCACACCATTCCGTTTGAACACTTCGGCGATGATCCGTTGGCAGGCGATGCTGCAAAGGGGCGTTTTCTCGCTCGGTTTCCACACGCACACATTGCCGCATACCCAAGCCAGAGCGGTGTTCCAGCTCCAAACCGCAACTGGGAAATTGAAGGCTGTGATGATTCCGACAGGACCGATCGGGTGCCACTGCTCATACATGCGATGATCGGGACGCTCGCTATGCATCGTAAGGCCGTGGAGCTGGCGTGAGAGGCCGACCGCGAAATCGCAGATGTCGATCATCTCCTGGACCTCTCCCAAGCCCTCCTGGTAGCTCTTGCCCATTTCATAGCTCACCAGCTTGCCAAGGTCCGCCTTGTGCTTGCGAAGTTCATCCCCGAATTGGCGAACAATCTCGCCGCGCTTAGGTGCTGGCCACGAGCGCCACTCCGCGAAGGCGGACTGCGCCACGGCGATCGACTTTTCGTATTCGGTTCTTGATGTGCCCCGCACGGTTCCGATCAAGGCGCCATCCACCGGACTATGGCTGGGAAGGACACCCCCTTCGCCACGCAGCCAGACGTTGCCCGTTGAAACACCACTGTTCTTCTCGTTGACGCCGATGTTCTTCAGGGTTTCTGCGATACGGCCCGGTGCGTTCAATGTGGTGCTCATGGCTTGTTCTTTCGGGCGGCAAATGTAGGCTCTCCGGCTGTCTGGATCAAGTCTACCCATCGCCAATACGAAACGAAGTCGTTCGTGAGGTATAATATATTGAGTATCAGCAGAATATGCCAACCACAAGAACTCGGCCAGGATCAACGAACTTGGCCCAGTCATGGTTAAGGTCCAACAGACCCCAATAATGCCCCAACGGGCTTGTTTGGGGCCTTGGATGCCTTTTCGGATGTTGGGGGATACTTCGGGATAGGCACAAACCCCGTGATCGGTTACAGACGTGGGGGAATAGTGGAGGAGGGGTGGTTCTATGGTGCGGATCCAGGCACTGGATCGTATAGACCTATTGTACCCATGCGTCCTGATCCAATAGGTGGGATCGAGCTCGTCGTTGGTCCACCGCTTTCGGTTAAAGTTCTGCTGAACAACGAAGGAATGAACGGATGGGGGTAGTGGCGTAGTGTGAATCCGCATCGGTTGGAGATCGTTTCCTGGTCGTCGGGACTTGGGGTAATGATTGGTGTTGTTGGAACTGTTTTACGGATGTTCGGAATAGAGCGGTTTGATCAACGCTTGTTCATTAGGATCGTGAATGGGATGTTCAAAAGCAGATGTTCCACGTGGAACGATCCACAATGACGTTGCCCCATTGCCGGGGATGGTCGTGTCGTAAAGACCAGATCGCGAACGAGTGTCAACCACTGATCGCAATTTCCCGGCGCCTCGACTAACACGGTGCGGCGGGCCTTGATCGGATGATCAACGCAATGCCCAAGGTCGGCGCATCAGTTGAATGGAAGGAACACCCACATCCAGATGTTCGCATCGACGGGGACTTCAAGTAGACCGCGCCTTGGCGTGTGGGACAGATTGGGTCGTAGTGAGAATCGGAGCCGTCGGTACGGCTCATCTACCCAGGTAGACCATGAGTACACTGAGGTCTGCTGGGGAGACACCGCTGATCCGAGAGGCCTGGCCAAGCGTACGAGGGCGGACTTTCTCCAGTTTCTGGCGCGCTTCGAAGGATAGGGAGGTAAGGCGCATGTACTCCATTTCTTCATCAAGTGGTACGTCCTCCAGGCGAGTGAGCTTCTCTGCCATTTCGCGTTCCTTTTCCAAGTAGCCCTCGTATTTTCCGTTGATCTCCACTTGTTCGATCACCTCGGACCGTAGATCCAATGCGTCGTCAAGAAGCGTGTTCAATCCATCGGATAGTGGGGCGATATCGAAGAATGAAAGTTGCGGCCGCAAGAGAAGCTCCCCAAGTTTTACGCGTTGTTTGATCGGTGATGTTCCACGTGGAACGATCACGGGATTGGCGGCCTCGGGAGAGACGTTTGCTGTACGAAGGGCGCTGGTCAAGGCTTTGGTGAGGTCCTGTTTCCGGAGCACGCGTTCAAGGCGCTCTGGAGTCGCGAGTCCGATGGCATGTGATCTGGCCGTCAACCTCAGGTCTGCATTGTCTTGGCGCAGTAGGATCCGGAATTCCGCGCGGCTTGTGAACATCCGATAGGGTTCCTCTGTGCCTTTGGTGATCAGGTCATCGATCAACACGCCGATATAGGCCTCATCGCGTCGAAGAATGAAGGGGGTGGTTTCGTGGAGAAGTAGGTGCGCGTTGATCCCGGCCATCAGGCCCTGGCAAGCGGCTTCTTCATATCCTGTGGTCCCATTGATCTGACCGGCGAAGTAGAGGCCCTGGACGAGCTTCGTTTCAAGGGTGTGCTTAAGCTGGGTGGGGGGGAAATAGTCATATTCCACGGCATAGCCAGGACGGAACATGCGGGCATTGGCAAAGCCCGGGATCTTGCGGAGGGCCGCAAGCTGCACTTCTTCGGGCAGGCTGGTGCTGAATCCGTTGATATAGGTCTCGACCGTATCCCAACCTTCGGGTTCCACGAAGATCTGGTGGCGGTCCTTATCGGCGAATCGATCGATCTTGTCCTCGATGCTGGGGCAGTATCGTGGACCTTGTCCACGGATACGGCCATTGAACATGGGGCTGCGGTCGAAACCGGTACGGAGCAGGTCGTGTACTTCTGGATTGGTGTAGGTCATCCAGCAGGAGAGCTGGCGGGCCGGAGGTTTTGTGACGGGGGAGTAACTGAATTTTCCGGGTTCGATGTCGCCAGGCTGTTCTTCGAAGTGTGCATAGTCGATGCTTCGCCCATCGATCCTGGGAGGGGTCCCGGTCTTCATGCGACCCGCCTCGAAGCCTAAACCGACAAGCTGTTCGGTGATCCCCTTGCTGGCATGTTCGCCGGCGCGCCCACCACCGAGATGACGCTCGCCAATGTGCATGACCCCGTTCATGAACGTACCACTGGTGAGGATCACTGCACGGGCACGAATTGTCTTGCCCAAGCCCGTCCGGACCCCACGGACCATGCCTTGGTCGACCAGGATCTCGTTCACCGAATCCTGCCAGAAGTGGACCCTGGGCGTGCCCTCCAACATACGGCGCCATTCTGCGGCGAAAAGGGCGCGATCATTCTGTGCTCGGGGACTCCACATGGCGGGGCCCTTGCTTCGGTTCAACATACGGAACTGGAGGGTACTCCGGTCGGTCACGATCCCCGAATACCCACCCAGCGCATCGATCTCCCGCACGATCTGTCCCTTGGCCACACCGCCCATCGCGGGGTTGCAGCTCATTTGGCCGATCACCCCCATGTTCATGGTGATCAACAGGACGCTTGAGCCCATGTTGGCCGCAGCTGCCGCCGCCTCATTACCCGCATGGCCGGCCCCGACCACGATCACGTCGTACGTATCCATCATTTGCGATGTTCCACGTGGAACCGGATCGCCAGATCCCTGATCCTCAGGAATCTATGGCTTGCACGTGGGATAGGTTCCATGGACGCAGCAAAGTTATACCATTTACGCATTCAAGGTCGGCCAAGAGCCGCGCCGTGATCTTTTCGGAGGACGATACGCGAAACAGGTTGCGTAGCGGGGCCTACGGAACCTGTTTCGCGGAGAAGGCATCCGGAAAGAGGCCAAGCGGATCGGCTGGTATTGAATGCGTAAATGGTATTATACCACTTCGCAGTAAGGTCGGTGCAGCGATGCGCTGCGATCTTTTCACAGGACTACTCCGATCGGATAGGCCTCGCGCAAGTAAGGTCCACAAACGAGTGGGCCACTCAACCGGTAGGCCGCCCGGAACATTCCGCGATCGGGCGAGGGAACGATCGCCTGAGTTGAGCTGGCACATGCTTTGCCGTTGTTCCGGCAGTACACGAAACCATGGATCTTCATCGCTTTCAGGATCCCGACCCGAACGATGCAACGCGCCTGCTGTGCATCGTAGCGGATGAATGGGACGAGCATCGTACCCACGACACCATCGAGGCGCTGGTGGATGAGTGGTGCGATCTGATCATTCGACTTCGATCGACGGCTCACCAGCCCTGCCCCCGGACTCGATCCACACGGATCAGTTCAACCCGCGCCGGATCAACAACGGCTCTAAGCGGGCTTCGCGCCCTGTGAAGTCGTGATAGAGCTGGTGACCATCCTTGCTTCCGCCCTGGGAGAGCACCGTATTGCGGAAGTGCATACCATTCTTCCGGTTGAAACCACCGTTCTCGGCGAACCAAGCACAGCCATCGGCATCCAGAACCTCGCTCCACATGTAGGCGTAGTAGTTCGCCGCGTAACCACCCCCCCAGATATGGCTGAAATAACTGGTCTTGTAGCGCGGTGGCACCAAGGCATTGTCCAGGCCGTATTTCTTCAGCGCAGCGTGCTCAAAGCCCTCCACATCGGTCACCAAGGGGGCATCGGGTGGCAGTGAATGCCACTCGATATCGAGCAATGCTGCGGCCAGGTATTCGCTGGTCGCAAAGCCTTGGTTGAAGGTCTTGGCCCGCTTCATCCGGTCGATCAGTTCGGCTGGAAGTGGCTCACCTGTTCTGTAGTGCCTGGCATAATGGGCGAGCACATCGGGGTCGGTGGCCATCGCCTCATTGATCTGGGAAGGGAACTCCACGAAGTCGGTGCTGGTGGCCGTACCGCTGAACAGGGGGTAGGTCTGGCGGCTCAACATACCGTGCAGTGCGTGCCCGAATTCGTGGAACAGGGTGGTCACCTCATCAAAGGTGAGCAGGCAGGGCTGGCCTGGCGCCGGTTTCAGGAAGTTGCAGTTCTGGGTGATCACGGGCTGCTGCTCAAGCAGGCTGCTCTGGTCCAGGAAGCTGCTCATCCACGCACCGCCGTTCTTGTTGTCCCGGGCGAAATAATCCCCGTAGAACAGGCCGATGACCGTTCCGCCGGTATCGATGATGTCGAAAACCCGTACATCGGGGTGGTACACGGGTAGGTCCTTGCGCTCATTGAAGGTGAGGCCATAGAGACGTTCCGCCGCGAAGAGCACCCCATCGAAGAGCACACGCTCGAGTTCCAGATAGGGTTTGAGGGCGGCCTCATCAAGGTCGTATTCCGCCTTACGCACCTGCTCGCTGTAGAAGTCCCAGTCCCAAGGGGCGATCGCGATCCCGGCCTGTTGCCTGTCGGCCAGTGCCTGCAGGGCGGCCGCTTCGGACCGAGCGTTCCTGGCCGCATTGGGCGCGAGTCCGGCAAGCAGTTTCAGTGCATCTTCCGGGGTCTTCGCCATCTGATCGGCCATCACGTACGCGGCCCAGGTCGGGAAGCCGAGCAATCCGGCTTTTTGTGCGCGTAGCTGGGCAAGGCGGGTTAGGATCGGTCGATTGTCCGTATCGCCCGACGTGTTGCGGCCGATGCTGGCCCGGTGGATGCGCTCGCGCAAGCTGCGGTCCTTGATCGAGGCCAGTGCGGGTTGGCCGGAGGTGTTCACCAGCTCAATGAGCCACTTGCCCTTATGCCCCTTGGCCTCTGCGGCCTCGGAGGCGGCAGCAATGGCCTCCTCGCTCATGCCCGTCAGTTGCGACCGATCATCCACCACCACGGCCGCTGCGGCACGCGCCCTCAGGATGTTGTCCTGGAAGGTGGTGTTGAGCGTAGCCTCTTCGGCATTCAGCGCCTTCAGCCGATCCTTTGCTTCGGGGGCCAGCAAAGCACCAGCACGCACAAAACGCGTGTAGTAGCGCTCCACCAGTCGGGTCTGTGCGGCATCCAGACCGGCATTCAGCCGTCCATCGTATACCGAACGCACTCGTTGAAAGAGTCCATCGTTCATGGTGATCGAGTCCTCATGGGCGGCAAGCTTTGGCATAAGGTCTGCCTTGATGGCCTGTAGGCTGTCGTTGGTGGCGCTTCCGGTGAGGTTGAAGAAGATGTTCCGAGCCCTTGTCAAGCGTTGCCCCGATCGCTCCATGGCCACGATGGTGTTCTCAAAGGTCGGCGGTGCCGGATCGGCGATGATGGCCGCGACCTCGGCCATTTGTTCGGCCATCCCGGCCTCGATGGCGGGTTGGTACACCGTGTTATCCAGTTGGTCGAAGACGGGTGCCTGAAAGGGCAGGAGGCTGGCGGTCGCGAGCGGGTCGAGCATGGTCTCTTTTCGGGGTTCGTTGGTCCCACAGGAAACAAACGTGGCGGTGAGCGCAAGCACAAGAAGCGTGTGCGGGTCGGTCGATGACATGGGTGCAAAGGTCTTTCTCGGGTGGTGTAGGAACACGATCGGAAGGGCTGGGTCGTGAACAACGGTACGGTTGAATAGGGCCCTACCTTGCGCCCCAGCAACACACCGCGATGCGTCGCCACCCATTCCTGCCCCTGCTGTTCCCGATACTTGGCTCGGCCCAAACCATCTGCGCGATCCAAGGCAGTGGGACCACGAGTCCCTACGTGGATCAACAGGTCACCACCGAGGGTGTTGTCACAGCGGTATTCACCGGCAGCAACTCCATCAACGGGTATTTCCTCGAGCATCCGGATTGCGACGGGAACACGAACACGAGCAATGGCCTTTTCGTGTATGCGCCCAACCCAGGAGGCGTTGCCGTGGGGCAGCGCCTTTCCGTAACGGGCACCGTGGTCGAGTTCAATGGTCTCACAGAACTCACGAGCGCCACTTTCACGGTCCTTGGGAGTGGTACGGTGAACCCCACGCCGATCCAACTGCCGATCGGTTCGCTTGATCATTGGGAGCGGCACGAGGGTATGCTGGTCCGCTTTCCCGGACAATTGATGGTGGTGGATAACTCGAACTGGTCGCAGTACGGTGAGTTGTATCTGGCCCCTGAACGCACCATGGTACCCACGGACCGGTTCGACCCGAACGACACGGATCCCGATGGAACGAATGGCGCAGGTGTGTCGAACGTGGCTGCGATCACGGCGGCCCAGGATGTGGTGGACCGCAGCTACGTACTGCTGGATGATGCACACACCAATAGCTGGCCGAACCCGACACCGTGGGCTGACGCTGGGGGGACGATGCGCAATGGGTCCACGGTGAACGGGCTCACGGGGGTGATCCACTTTTCGTATGGGGAATACAAGGTTGAACCGACCGGGCCGGTACCGTTCGTTCATGCGCCGCGTCCAACGGTCCCTCAGGTGGGTGGTTCATTGCGGGCAGCGGGCTACAACGCGCACAACTACTTCACCACCCTGGGTGAGTGGGGCGCGGCGAACAGTGCCGAACTGGGCCGCCAACGCACGAAACTGGTGGCGGCCATCCAGGCAATGGATGCGGATGTGCTCGCCCTTTGTGAGATCGAGAATGTGGATGAAGCCGTGGAAGACCTGGTCGCTTCACTGAACGGTACGATGGGGGCAGGAACGTACGTGGCCTTGGAGGCCAATGCATTCGGCCAGGGAACACGCGCGATCATCCTGTATAAACCCACGGTACTGGAGCCTATCACCGCATTGTACCAGTTGAACACGAACATCTTCCAACGACCACACCTCACCCAGGGCTTCCGGGTGCTTGGTACCGAAGGGCGTTTCCTGTTCAGCACCATGCACCTCCGCAGCAAGTTGTGCGATGGGGCCAGCGGTGGGAATGAGGATCAGGGCGACGGTCAGGGGTGTTTCAATTCCCAACGCCGGGCACAGGTCGATGCGTTGGTGGATCATTGGTCGGGGTTGCGCAGCACCTCCGGGATCACCGCTCAATTGATCATGGGCGACTTCAATGCCTATACCCAGGAGGACCCGATCGATCTGCTGCGGGCTTCGGGCCTGTCCTATCAGGCCGTGGAGGGCGGCTACAGCTTTGGTTATGCGAGCATGTTCGGTTCCCTGGACCACGCGTTCGCCACCACATCGATGGACCAAGCGATCACCGGCACCGCGGTCTGGCACATCAATACGGATGAGCCTTCCACATTCGACTACCAGGATGCCAACCTATCGCGCTACCAACCCAATGCCTTTCGTAGCGGGGATCATGATCCGGTCCTGGTAGGCTTCAATGGTGGGCAACTGAGCACGGGCCTCCGGGAGCCGACCACGGCGGCCCCGGTCGTATTCGTACAGGATGGTACGTACGGTCAATGGCGCGTGGCGGAAGGGTCCCGTTCGACCGGATTGCGCTTGTTCGATCGGCGGGGTGCGCTCATCAAGGAGGTCCCATTGATCGATGGTGTAGCCGGTGTGGAATTCGAGGGCTTGGCACCAGGTTGCTACATCTGGAACATTCCCGGACTGGGGGCTGGGCGGATCGTGATACCCTAACGGCCGTAGTAGAAAAGGAGGCTGGCCTTGGCCAGGGTTTGTTGGTGCAGGTTGAAGCCGACCAGTGGTGCGGTGGCCTTGGCGTCAAGTCCTAATTTCTCCGCTCCAAGGGCGTATACCGTAATGATGTAGCGGTGCGCACCATGGCCCACCGGAGGGCAGGGCCCACCATAGCCCGTGGAGCCGAAGTCGGTCATGCTCTGAATTGCGCCGACGGGCATGCCCGGAGCATCCGGGGATCCCGCTCCACTGGGCAGGCCGGTACAAGTGGCCGGCAGGTCGAACGCCACCCAATGCCACCAACCACTACCGGTGGGCGCATCCGGGTCGTACATGGTGACCGCGAAGCTCTTGGTGCCATTCGGAGCATTGGACCAGGCCAGTTGTGGGCTCTTGTTGGCACCGCTGCAACCAAAGCCGTTGAATACCTGCTCCATGGTCGCCTGGCCGCCGAGGTCATTACTGGTCAGGGTGAAGTTGCCTTGGCCGGAGGCGGTGACAGTGGCGACCAAGAGAACGATGGTGGTGAGTGGGTGGTGCATTGGCGATGGATGAGGTCCGAAAGTAAGCCGGGTGGCAGGGGAACACACCGGCGTGGTGGCACTATCTTGGCGGCACGATATTGGCTGGACGAACAACCAAAACGCGCCACCGAACGTCACAATCCCATCGAAACCGATACGACCATGCGAAAGATCCTTCTGCCCCTCCTCGTTGCTACACTGACCTGCGCGACGGCGTCCGCACAGGACAATGCCAAGAAAGCCACCACCACGGAGACCAATGCCCGTGCCGCGAGCGATGATCTCAACCAACAGAAGCGCCACCTATCCGGCGAGTTGAAGGGCCACCTGGCCACGGCACAGGACCTTGCTGCCCGGGCTTTGGAGCGGTCGAAGAACACCACAGGTGCGGAGCAGGACAAATACACGGCCACCGTTGAAGCGCTGAAGGGCCTCCAAAGCCGTATCGGCGACCAGTTGAATGTGGTGAACAAGGCCACTGCTGCGGATAGCAGGACGGTTTTCGCCACGGCGCACGAACAGATCGCCAGCTTCCGCAAGGAGTTGGATGCGCACAAGAACGCGCTTGTGGGCACCACCAAGGGGGCTGTGCCTACGGCCAAGTGAGTTGCTGAACCGAAAGAGCAAGGTTGCGAGGGCTGCCGGAGGGCAGCCCTCGCCTTTTCACGGGTGCCTCAAGCCCTCGCTGGTTCCCCTGATCAGACCATGCGGTAGAGGGTGTCACCCGAAGATGCGTTGCTATTTCTTCGCATGGCGCTACGGGGCGACCGGGCCGGAAGTCATGCGGAAAATGAGCAGGTGGATCGGGTGGGATCTCACTGCGAATGGGTATTGCCTGCGGTGCGCCCGAGGGAACGAAGCATATGAGCCGAGGTGGTTGGGGGCCGGTCCCGGATCACTTCGGGATAGCGGAGCGAGGAGCCGCTCAGGACCGGGGGAAACGGGCCATGTACTTCTCCTCCAAGGCACGCATGGACTCCCGTTGTGCCTTGCTCTTGTCCGAGTGTCCAAGGAGATGTAGCAGACCATGCACCATCACCCGACGCAATTCCTGTGCTGCGGTGATCTGGAAGGTGGTGGCATTCTCCTTGATCCGCTCATAGCTCATCAGGATATCCCCGGCCACACCGTTGTTGCTTTCCACAGGAAAGGTGATGACGTCGGTGTAGTCGTTGTGGCCAAGGAAGGTCTGGTTGTAATAAAGGAGTCCCTCATCGGTCATGAGCACCAGGTTGATGGCATCGATCCGAGTGCCGTGGTCCTGGGCCACGCGGTGCAGCCACTTCCTGATCCTGGAACGTTCGCGGAATGCGTCGGGCACCTCCTTCACGATGAACCCGATGGAGCCGCTGGTGGCCATTACTCCGTTATGGGTTGCAGGCTGAAGGCCATCGCCACAGTGGCCCCGTTGTCGCTGAACTCGACACTGTCGGCCAGGGCGCGCATGAGAAAGACCCCCCGACCGTGCGGTTTCTCGATGTTCTGCGGGTCCGTGGGGTCGGGGAGGTGCTCGTGGTCGAAACCAGGCCCCTGGTCCCGCACCAGGAAGATGATGCGACCATCCTTCACTTCGTAGCCCATGGTGACGGAGCGCGAGGGGTCGAGCCCATTGCCATGGTGGATGGCATTGTTCACGGCTTCGGTAAGGGCGATGAGGATGTTGCCGTAATGGCTCTCATGCACCCCATGTTTGGTGCAGGCTTCGTCGATCAGCTTCTCGGCAAGGGCGATGTTCTCCGCCTTTGCAGGGAAGTCGATCCGTTGTGTGAATTCCAGCTCTTCGATCAAGGCGGCCATGGCGTTCAGGGTCGGTCAAAAGTATCGAAATAGGCATTGACCCGATCGCGGTAATAGGGCTTCAATCCCGGAGGCACTGTTCGTAACAGTTCCGCCTCGCGCACCTTGCGTCGCTGGTGGTCGAAGAAGCGCGCCGGGTCCGCAGCCGGAAGGTCCTTCCCCTCATTGCTCGTACGCTGCTGGTCAAGTTCCCGCTCCCGTTCGGCCTTCTCATGCTCCAGGAGGCGGGTCATGATCTCCTGTTGTCGGCGCATCGTTTCGGGCGTGATCTGCTTGTTCACGATGTCCTTTTCGTTCTGTTCCATCTGCTCTGCGAGCTTGTTCAGCGGATTGCCGGCCCCGCTTCCATCCTTGTTCAGTTCCTGCGCCAGCCGCTGCATTTCCTTACGGATGGCGGCCTGTTGTGCGGCCATCTGGGCCAGTTGCTGGCTCATGCCCGGCATTCCAAGTCCACCGGGGTTCTTGTTGCCGGGCTTTTCGCCGGGCCTCTGTCCCTCTTGCATGGCCTTGCGCATTTCCTCCAGCTGTTTCTGTAGGGCTTGCTGGTTGGCCTTCATCTTGGCCATCTTCGCGCTATCGCCGGGCTTGGCGCCGGATCCACCGGGTTTGTTGCAATTGCCGCTCCCCGGCTTGCCCTGCGCCATCATCTGTGCCATCATCTGCTGCAGGGCCTCGTCCAGGAGCAGCGCCAGGTTGTTCAAACTGGTCATGGCATGCTGTTGCTTGTCGGTCGCCATCTGCCTGGACCGTTCGTTGGCACGGGCATCGCCGAGCAAGCGAAGAGCCTCGTCCATGTTCCCGTTCACGGCGTTCATCTCACGATTCACGATGCTTTGAAGCTGGGGTACCCGCTTGCTCAATGCGAAGAGCGAGTCCTCGATCACCTTCGCATCATCCCGCAGTTTCCGTTGTTCCCGACCCTGCTCCAGGAAACGGGGATCCTTGGTACTGGTGGTGGCCACCGCCCCCATGAGCCGCTCCTCATCGAAGCTGAGATGAACGATGTTCTCCAACAATTGCCGCAGGGCCTCCATGTCCTCCTCCTGTTGCTCCTGCGCGCCACTCTGCATACTGCTGCGCATCTGGTGCGCGAGCTGGTCCATCTTCTCTGCCGCGTTCTTCTGGGACTGCCCGGCCTTCTTGTTCTGCTTCTTGCTCAGCTCCTGACTGCTCTGCTGCTGGTCCTGTTGGATCCCCTGTTCCTGCTCATCCGTCTTCGGGATATCCATCGGTGACTCCAGCTCCTGGTTCTTCTTCTCCAACTGGTCCAGCTGGTCGGAAAGCTCCTGCATCTCCTTGCTGAGCTCTTCCTGGCGTTGTTGCAGATGCTCCTGTGCGGTCTTGCCCGCCTCGGTCTCCTTGGCCAACTCCTCTTGCTTGTCGGCCAGCTCCTCCAACTGCTTGGCGATGTCTTCCGCCTTCTGCTCCACCTCCATGCGCTTGAAGGTCTCCAGGGCGCGATCCAGCTCTTTCTCGATATCCTCCTGGTCCAACTTCATCTCCTGCAGTTGCTCTTGCAGCTTGTCCTTGTCCAATTTCTCCATGAGCTCTTGCACCTGGCGGTAGAGTTCCTTCATCTCCTCACTCAGTACATTCTCAAAGAGTTCCTGCACCTGTTGCTGTTTCTCCAGGAGGCGTTGGTCCTCCGGTCTGAATTCCTGCTGAAGCTGCTGGGACTGCCGGAGTTGCTCGGAACCCTTCTCGATCTCCTTCTGCAACTGCTCCTGCCGCTGCATCACGTTCTCCAACTTCTGTTTGTCCTGCCAGGAGATTTCCTTCTTTTCGAGCAGATCGCGACGCAATTTGTCCAGGTCCTTCTGTAGGTCCTGTGCCTCCTTGATGCGCTCCTTCAGGCCGCTTTTGATGGATTCGCTTTGTTGCGCCTCCTGCTGGGCCAACTCTTTCAGCGTGGGGGCGGCGAAGACCTCGGGGTTGGACCGCGCGCTCTTACTCCCGTTCACCCCATCGTTGTCCCACACCTCGAACCAGTGTTCGATCCGATCGCCGGGGTTGATCGTGAAGCCGTACACCTCCCAGCTATGGAAGAACTCCTGCCGGGTGTTCCGCGTGTCCAACGGCAGGTCCATGGCACCCGAGCGTTGATCGGCCGGGACACTATCACCACCGGCCACGAACCGGTAATGGAAACGAAGCCGCTTGAACCCATGGTCGTCACCGATCACGCCTCGATAGAAGAGGCGTTTGAGGGCGGTGCTATCCGTGCGGGTCTCCACCTGGATCGTGGGATAGAGGTCGGGCACGACCTCCACGCGGTACTGGAGCGGATCGCGTGCGTTGCGCCCACCGGAACGGGGTCGCATCCGATAGGTGTGGCTCTGTAGGAGCCGTCGGGAGGCGCGGAAACTGCCCCGGTTCGCGTGGGTCGCCTGAGGTGCGAGCGTCAGTGTGGTGTCGTCGAAAGCAAGGTCCAACGCGTCGGCGCTGCGTGCGTTCAGTTCCCAGGTGATCCGGGTACCCGTGGGCACGGTGATATCGCCAGTATTGCGGATGTGCTCCGGTGGGCGATTCAGGTAGCCGGGGAATTCAAGGTGAATGCCGAAGTCGAGCAATAGGGGGTCGGGCAGGGTGCGGATGGTGTGGGCCTCGGAGAAGTGGCCCTCGGCCGCGAAGCGGAAGGTGATGGCCTCCTGCACATTGCGGAACCGATGGGTGAAGTGGGTGGCATCCTTCTTGACCAGGGGGATGTGTTGATCGCCGATCACCAAGGCCACCTGTTGAGGGATGGCCTGCCCCTCGATCGCCACCGCCACTTCGATATCCTGGGCCTCCGGAACCTCGAGACTATCGTTCTGAAGCACGAATCGGAATGGGGCGTCCGGAATGAAATCACTGCCATGAGCGATCAGCCGCTTAGTGGGGCCTGTGATCAGGCTTGGTGCGGCCAGGAGCAGTACCAGCAGCAGGGCCAGCGGTGGCAGGGCGTAGCGGAGGTGGCGCGTATTACGGCGAAGGTCGATGGCGTTGACGAAGGGGATGGGGCCCAGCTCCCGGCTGCGTTGTGCGATGGCCGCCTCGATCAATGCCCGTTGATCGGGGGCGGCGTGCGCCATGTCCCGTAGTTGCAAGGTGTTCAGGAGCTTGTCCTTCACCTCGCCGAAATGAGTGCCGATGATGCGTGCGGCCTCCTCGTGACTGATCACCGACCCCAGTCGGAAGAGTTTCAGGAGGGGGATCGCGATGAAGCGTGCGATGACCACGGCGGCAGCGAGGAGAGTTCCCCAGAACAGGATGGTTCGTGCCGCGATCCCGAACCGGCCGAAATACTCGAGCAGGGTGGCGCTCAGGAAAAAGGCGACGAGCAGACCTACGCTGTACAACAGGCCACGGATCGCCCGGTCCTTGTAGTACTTGCGGACGAACGAGTCGAGCTTGGTGATCAGGTCCTGACTTTCCTGCATGGTCCATGTCCCCTTCCGGGTCTGGCTTGTCGGTTCAACGAACAAAGCTACGGCAATGGCGAGGGGTGCTATTGGAGTACACGTCAAGCACCCTCAAGTTCGTTCGTGACTAAGAACCTGTTTGCAATGTCCGCATTTGGCTGCGCGCTGGTCTTTGTCGACCATACTTCGCTGTAGGAACAGTCGCGCAGCTGAGACTATGCTCCTGTTTCCGCATCTCGTCTGGCCGCCAAATCCCTATCGCTCGCTTCAAATGGGGGCATTGCAAACGGTTTCTAAGCCCGGTAGGTGTTCCTGACCATCAATCAGGCATCCGACCGAGGATGCGCACGTCTATCTTCGGTAGCTTCCGCAGAGGACCATGTGGGGATCGATATGTAATCTCTTGATCGGCCTACTGGTCACCGCGTTGGTGGTGTTCGATGCGGGTGCGGTCGGGTGGAGCCATGATGGTGCCCCGCTGGGCCTCGGCGCAGGGGGTAAACGGTTCACCACCCGGGTGAAACGGGCGAACAACACCTACGGCTCGCACTACTTCGCGTCGTTCTCGGCCATTCCGTTGCACAAGGGGACCGGTTACTATAAGAACACCTTGGTGTCGTTGAACGCAGTGGCATACGGGTTGACGGAGCACCTGTCCGTTTCCGGCGCGATCGACCTGGTCTCCTTGATCCGAGCACGTGATGGCGGTCCATTGTATACGGGGCGCATCCAGTTGTGTGGCTCCACCTCGGACCTCTTCCACCTCGGCGCATCGCTCACCTACCTGAATGCGCGTGTGCCAGTGGGCGTGCGAGTGCCTGATGGGGCGTCGGTTCCCAACGGCTTCTTCACGGCCATGGGACTGTTCACGGTGGGTACCAAGGACTATCAGCTAACGGCGGCCGGCGGCCTGACGCATGATGGGCACGGGACGGGTCGCCGCCCGGTGTTCAACCTCAATGGGGCGGCGCGGGTATTCGCCAACATCATGCTGGTCACTGAGCACTGGATCTTCAGTGATCCCGACCGCAGCTTCAGCGCCCATGCCGCCGGCGTGCGGATCCTCGGAGATGAACTGGCGATCGATATCGGCCTGGCCTATGACAAGGAGTACACCACCAAGGTGACCTCGTTGGGCATGCCCTTTGTAGCGGCCACGCTGAACTTTTGATGGTACGGGCCGCGCACTGGCCCGGAACGCACCGCTCTGGGCGGGAGTCGAGCCGCCATCCCGATGATCCCGGTGGTCGGCTTCATGGAAATGACCGCAAAAGTCCCGTGGAAGCCGTAATTTTGCGCCAAGAACCATGGCAAGAAGGACACCCACCCCGACAACGGATCTGCATGAACTCCCTTTGATCGACGAGGTCGACTCGCGCCAATTCGTGATGGTGGTGGATGGGCATCGTGTGCGCATGGAATACGACCGTACGCCGGACCGGATCTTCCTCACCCAAGTACAGGTGCCATCGGCGGTGGAGGGTTCGGGTGTGGCCGCTGTGCTCACCGAGAAGGTGCTTGGGTGGGTGGAGTCCAAGGGGATGCGCATGGTGCCTTACTGCCCGTTCGTGAAGACCTATCTGCGCCAACACACCTCCTGGCAACGGCTGCTGGTGAAGGGTGTGCAGATCTGAACCGGCCAACGGGCCGCTCCGGTTACCTTCGTGCCTCATTTTCGGGCCGTCTCCGTTGGGGTGTCCACGCGGCGGTCCGGGACCATCCATAGCACATGTCCGTTCGTGTCCGATTCGCGCCCAGCCCTACAGGGCCCTTGCACATGGGTGGAGTGCGTACAGCGCTCTACAATTACCTCTTCGCACGTAAACATGGGGGGCAATTCCTCCTGCGTATCGAGGATACCGACCGCACCCGATACGTGCCGGGTGCCGAGGAGTATATCCGCGAAAGCCTCACCTGGTGTGGCTTGGTGCCGGATGAGAGTCCTTGGGTGGGGGGGGCCGATGGCCCCTATCGCCAAAGCGATCGCCAGGAACTGTACCGGGCGTATGCCGATGAACTGATCGCCAAGGACAAGGCGTATTACGCCTTCGATACCCCGGAGGAGTTGGAGGCGATGCGTGCACGACTACTGGCAGCGGGTGTTGCGGCCCCCGCCTACAACGCGGTCACGCGGGAGCACATGAAGAACTCCCTCACGTTGAGCGCCGATGAGGTGAAGGACCGCTTGGCGCGGGGCGACCAGTACGTGGTACGCCTGAAGGTGCCTCGGCAGGCGGAGGTGCGTTTCGAGGACCTGATCCGCGGTTGGGTGGTGGTGCACAGCGCGAACATCGACGACAAGGTGTTGTTCAAGAGCGATGGCATGCCCACCTACCACCTGGCGAACATCGTGGATGACCACCTGATGCGGATCACCCATGTGATCCGCGGTGAAGAGTGGCTACCCAGCGCACCGTTGCATGTACTGATCTATGAAGCATTCGGTTGGGAGCGCCCTGCCTTCGCACACCTGCCGCTGATCCTGAAGCCTGACGGGAACGGCAAACTGAGCAAGCGCGATGGGGACCGGCTCGGCTTTCCGGTATTCGCACTGGATTGGACGGATCCCGCAAGTGGCGAGAAGAGCAGTGGCTACCGTGAGCGGGGTTACTATCCGGAGGCGTTCATCAACATGCTCGCCCTTCTGGGCTGGAATCCGGGTACGGACCAGGAGCTCATGAGCCTGGCCGAACTGACGGCATTGTTCGACCTGGGCCGTGTGCATAAGGGTGGGGCCAAATTCGACCCGGAGAAGACCAAGTGGTTCAACCAACAGTACCTGCGCGCGCGACCGGATGCGGAGTTGGGGGCGCAGCTATTGGCGCGGTTAACGGCACGGGGCATCGCTACGGATCTGCATAGGGCTACCCAAGCGGCGTCCTTGTTGAAGGAGCGGGCCACCTTCGTGGACGACATGCTGGAGGGGGAGTACCTGTTCGTACAGGGTTCGCCGCTCCGGAACAATGCATCGGCGGAAGAGGAGCTACGCAAACGCTGGAAGCCGGAGGTGGCACCGGCACTGGAGGCATACATCGCTGCGGTCTCCGGCATGCAGGGACTCACTGTATCGGAGTTGGAGGCTGCCTTCACCAGGGTACTTCAGGTATCTGGACTGAAGGTGGGCCAGATCATGCCGATCTATCGTTTGTTCGTAGCGGGCCGCATGCAGGGGCCGGGCATGTTCGATGTGAGCGTGCTGCTCGGAAAAGAGGAGGTGGTCGCTCGACTACGGGCGGGTCTTGAGCACTGCGCGACATGGGCGTGATCGAGGTCAACGGCATTCGGGTGTTCGCCTACCACGGCTGCCTCAAGGAGGAGGGGGTGATCGGTGGCGCGTACTGCTTGGATGTGCGCGTGGAGGGGGATTTCGGCCTGGCGGAGCGTAGCGACGACCTGACCACGACCGTGGACTATGGACTCGTGGCGGCCATCGTACAGGAGGAAATGGCCATCCGCAGCCGGTTGATCGAGCATGTGGCGGCCAGGATCCTGGAACGGTTGAAGCAGACATGGCGACCGGGACTGCATTGGCGGGTGCGTGTCGTGAAGGAGCGCCCACCCATCCACGGGGATGTGGACCAGGCTATTTATACCATTGAGGGCTGATCGCAGCCGTGCGGGAGGAACCACCTATCTTCGCGGACCCCAAGATGGTCGCGTGGCCGAGGGGCTAGGCACAGCTCTGCAAAAGCTGCTACTGCGGTTCGAATCCGCACGCGACCTCCACGAACGCCCCGGAAGGGGCGTTCTACTTTCGGAGCCTCCGGGGTAAATGCCCTTTGTACATTGGTCCATACCGATCGGGGTACAAATGCGTTGTGAGCATGATCAATAGGATGAGAACGACGATCGCCTTCCTGCTTGCCACGGTCTCTATGGCCGCTCAAGCCCAATCGGCCATTGGCGAATGGCGGGACCACTTCCCCTACAGGTCGGTGTCCGCAGTGTCCCTCGGTGGTGGCCATGTGCGCGCCGCCTCAGCGAACGGGGCGTTCCGATATGATCCCGCCAGTGGTGAGGTCGAGCGTGAGAACAAGACGAACAAGCTCCATGACATCGGCATCCAGGGCCTGGCTTGGAATGAGGCCCTCCAGGCCACACTGGTCTATTACAGCAACGGGAACCTGGACCTGCTACAGGGTGATCGGGTGTTCAATATCGGGGATATCAAACGAAGCTCCTTGGTGGGTGATAAAGGGGTGTATTGTGCTCGGATGGTCGGGCAATTGGCCTACTTGGGCTGCGGCTTCGGGATCGTGGTGGTCGATCTCGGAACCCGCGAAGTGCAGGACACCTGGTTCATTGGTCCGGGAGGGGCGCAGGAGCAGGTGAATGACATAACGATGACCGCGGATTCGATCTACGCGGCCACGGAGAACGGCTTGTTCGCCGCCGCACGGAACGCACCCAACCTGGCCTACTTTGAAAGTTGGCGGATGCGCACCGACATGGGCGCGGCCCTTGCAGGTGGTCCGTTCAACGCGGTGGCGGCCTTTGGGGATAAGTTGCTATTGAACGCACCGCGTGCCAATGGTGGCGATTCCATGTTGGTCCTCGGCCCGGATGGGCTCTGGACGCGATTCGCCCCTCTTTTCGGCAGGAACAACCGGGGCTTCGGCGTGAGTCCCAATGGCCAGGCCGTGGTGATCGCGCACACGGAGAATATCCATGTCTACGATCAGGGCTTGTCCGAAGTGCGCTACTTCGGCGATTTCGATGGTCTGCCGATGCGGCCACAACAGGCCGTGCTCACAGATGATGGTGCGATATGGGTGGCGGATCAGGGGCTTGGGCTGTTGCGCCTGGGTACCGGAGGCTCGCTGCGATTGGTGCTCAATGGGCCACGATCGGGTGCGGTTTGGCGGATGGCCAGTGCAGGTGGTGATCTGTATGTGGCCAGTGGGACACTTTCCGGGACCTGGGCGAATGAATACCACAAGGAAGGCGTCTTCATCTACCGCGATGGCCGTTGGAACACGGTCGATGACCTGACATACAGCTTCATGGCCGGGGTGAATGAGTTCGTCGCGGGCATCGCGGATATCGTGGCGGTCGCGATCGATCCGGACGATCCTGGCCATGCCTTCTTCGGTAGCTGGGACGAAGGACTCCTGGAGTTCAGGGATGGTACACCGGTGCAGATCCACAATCCAACGAACAGCGCCTTGGGTTACGATGTGAATCCCTACCAGGACCGGCTTTACGTGGGGGGGCTGGCCTACGATGCCAATGGCGATCTATGGATCTCCAATCCCTGGTCGTCCAGGCCCATCGTTGTGAAACGAAAGAATGGGAACTGGCACTCATTTTCCCCGGGTACCCTGCTCAACGGCAACCTGCTCCTGGCGGACCTGCTCGTTGCGAAGAACGGGTACAAGTGGATCCTGCGACCGCGCGGGAATGGCATTCTCGTGTACGACAGTGGGACCTCCATCGAGAACACGGATGATGATCGGTACAAGCTGCTGAACAACCAAGAAGGCACGGGCGGGCTGCCGGCGCCGGACGTGTACACCATCGCCGAGGATCACGAGGGCCGTATCTGGGCGGGAACGAGCCGCGGGATCGGTGTTTTTTATGATCCGGGTGCCGTGTTCTCCAGCGAGGGTGCCGATGCACAGGAGATACTCATCGAGCAGGATGGCAATGTGCAGGTCCTGTTGGAGACCGAGGCGGTGAACAGCATCGCGATCGATGGTGCGGATCGGAAGTGGATCGGTACACAAGCCAGTGGGGCCTACCTTATCTCGCCGGATGGTCAGGAGCAGATCCGTCATTTCACGGCGGAGAACAGCCCACTACCAAGCAACACGATCCTGAACATCGCTGTCGACGGATCCACGGGAGAGGTGTTCATTGCCACGGATCGAGGCATCATGAGCTATCGGAGCGACGCGATCGAAGGTGCGGATGAAAGCGATTGTGCCCTGGTGTTCCCCAACCCGGTCCGTGAAACGTATACGGGACCGATCGCCATCAGTGGCCTTGTCAGTGATAGCGAGGTGAAGATCACCGATGTGAGCGGCAACCTGGTGTACCGCACACGCTCGCTCGGTGGACAAGCCATCTGGGATGGGAATGATATGGCGGGGCGCCGTGCCGCGACCGGGGTGTATCTCGTTTTCGCCAGCGACCTCACGGGCACATTCAAGTGCAGCACCCGGTTGTTGCTTGTGAAGTAGCTCCTTCTGGAGGCGTTGCATGTTGCACACCACCCGGGCCATCGTACTGAAGACCATCCGGCACAGCGACCACACGCTCGTGCTGAAGGCGCTGACCGAGCAACTTGGAGTGCGGTCATTCCTGGTCCGCACCGGGCGGAAGGGTGCTGCTACCGCTGCATTGCAGCCCCTGAGCCGGCTGGAACTGGTCGCTGTGGAGAAGCCGGAACGCGAAATGCTCGCCGTGCGTGAGTTGCGCATCGCTGAGCCGTTCCAGACCGTGCCGTTCGATGCCATACGTGGGGCCTTGGTGTTGTTCGTGCAGGAGGTCCTGTATCGTACACTGCGCGGAGAATCCGCTGATCCGGAGCTCTATGGTTTCGTGGAAGAGGCCCTTGGGGCAATGGATCGTGCGCCGGATGTGCGGCATTTTCCACTCGTTTTCCTGGTGCGTTATAGCGAACTGCTCGGATTCCTTCCGGTCGCTCCGGGTCCTGGGGAAAATTGGTTCGACCCGCGGGAGGGCGTGTTCCTGGAGCATGGCCGCTCCCATGGCCACCTGCTCGGTCCGCCCTTGAGCACATGGATTGCCGAGTTGTTGCCGATCGGGTTCGAGGGGATGACCGACCTGGCCATACCTGCAACACAGCGGCGTGAATTGCTTGAACATCTGCTGCTGTATTTCCGCTTTCATGTGGATGGCCTCGGTGAACTGCGCTCCCCCGCCGTATTGCACGAGGCACTCGGCTGAGGCGTAGTATTTTGCGGGCCATTCCCCCTCAGTATGCTCCGGTATCCCTTGCCACTCATCCCTGTGGTCCTGGTGGGATGCCAGAACGTATCCTCACCGATGAAGACCACAGACCTTGCCCCACCACAGGCCGCCGAACGACCATTCGAGATCACTGCGCACGGGCATGTCCGTGTGGATGAGTACCATTGGTTGCGGCTAAGTGAGGACCAGCGGACGGCGGAGGACCCGGATGCACATACACAGGAGGTGGTCGCGCACCTGAATGCCGAGAACGCGTACTGCGAAGCCATGCTCGCACCGGTGAAGCAGTTGCGGGAGGACCTGTTCAAGGAGCTGCGCGGGCGGATCAAGGAAACGGATCTGAGCGTGCCATACCGCGAGAACGGCTATTGGTACCACCACCGTTTCGAGGAGGGAAAGGAGTATGCCATACAGGTGAGGCGGAAGGATGTGCCGGGTGCGGAGGAACAGGATTTCCTTGACGAGAACGAGCAGGCGAAGGGGACTACTTATTATGACCTGGGCGACTTCGAGATCAGCCCGGGGAACGGGCTGATGTGTTATAGTGAAGACCGGGTGGGACGAAGACAGTATGAGTTGCGATTCCGGGACCTGGTGACCGGCAAGGACCTGCCTGACCTGATCACGAATACGGGCGGGGGGTGTGCCTGGGCCGACGAACGGACGGTCTTCTATCCGCGGAAGGATGAGACCTTGCGCACCAATCGGATCTACCGCCACGTGATGGGCACGGCCGAAGCGGATGATGTGCTCGTGTTCGAGGAAAAGGATCCCGCCTTCAGTTGCGACGTGTACCGGAGCAGGAGCGACCGCTTCGTGATGATCACCACCGAAAGCACGACAAGCAGTGAGCATCTTCTCCTGTCGGTGGATGAACCTCGCGGAAGTTTCAAGCCTTTCCTACCGCGCGAGGAGGAGCACGAACACACCGCGATCCACGTGCCGGGCACTCCGGGCAAGTGGTACATCATCACCAATTGGAAGGCGCTCAACTTCCGGCTGATGGAGTGTGCCGAGGATGCGACCACGGATAAACGGCGTTGGAAGGAAGTGGTGCCCCATCGGGACGATGTCCTCCTGGAGGACGTGGATGCGTTCAGGGATCACCTGGTCCTGTCAGAACGGTACCAGGGCCTCACGCATCTGGTGGTACGGCGGCTGAGCGATGGCAAGGAGCATGAGATCACCTTCAACGACCCGGCCTACGTGTGCTACACCGGGGTGAACCCGGAGTGGGATTCGGATAAGCTGCGATACGGATACACCTCGCTCACCACCCCCAGCAGCGTGTATGAGCACGACCTGAACACCAACAGGGATACCCTCTTGAAGCAGCAGGAAGTGGTGGGTGCGTTCGATGCGAGGAACTATACAAGTGAACGGATCGAAGTGAAAGCAAAGGACGGGGAACTGGTGCCCGTGTCCATCGTGTACCGCAAGGGGACACGTCCTGATGGCAGCGCACCGTTGCTGCTGTATGGATATGGGAGCTATGGCATCAATGTGGAACCCGTGTTCAGTAGTTCACGATTGTCTTTGCTTGATCGTGGTTTCGTGTTCGCCATTGCCCACATCAGAGGTGGGGAGGAGTTGGGCCGTGAATGGTACGAGAGCGGGAAGCTGGAGCACAAGATGAATACGTTCACCGACTTCATCGCCTGTGCGGATGAGCTGGTTACGGCAGGTTATGCGGACCCTGGGCGCCTCTTTGCCTGGGGTGGGAGTGCTGGTGGCCTGCTGATGGGAGCGGTGGTCAACATGCGTCCCGAACTGTGGAACGGCATCATCGCTGATGTGCCTTTCGTGGATGTGGTCACCACGATGCTTGACGAGAGCATACCGCTGACCACGGGTGAGTTCGAAGAATGGGGAGATCCAAAGGAGAAGGAGGCCTACGAGCGGATGTTGAGCTACTCGCCGTACGACAATGTGCGCGATCAGCGATATCCGGCAATGCTGGTGGGTACGGGGTTGCATGACAGCCAGGTCCAGTACTGGGAGCCGGCAAAGTGGGTGTTGCGATTACGGGAGCACCAGAAGGGCGAAGCGCCGATCCTATTGCATGTGAACATGGAAGCGGGCCATGGGGGTGCGAGTGGACGTTTCGAGGCATTGCGGGATGTGGCGCGCAACTATGCGTTCCTGCTCTGGCGTGCCGGGATCGGCGAATAGACCATCTGAAGGCTCAGGCCAATTCGGAGCAGGGTCAGTCCGCGAGCTATTTGCCCTTCATCCGCAAGACGGCTCGGGTCGGACCACCCCGTTGTCACTGCTACGCGGCGACCGTCCCGTATCCTCATGCGAAGAATTTGCGGCGCAGCTTCGGGTGCCCCTCTACGTCGAAATGGTGTCAGCTCGCGAGGCTTTCCGCGTTGATGATCTCCTCGGGATGCATGTCGATGATGCTCACCGGGTCGTGCGGGAGGAGTTGAAGCCGTTCGTAATCGCGGACACTGGCGAAGAATAAACGGGTATCGCGCGCATCACTGTCGGTCTCTTCGCTGGTCTCCACCTCCCACACCACACCATAGATCTCCCGTCCGTTCCGCAATCTGAAACGACAGTGTTTATGGGTGAATGGGCGGATACTTGCGATCTCCATGGATCTGAGGATCGACGAGGACGGCGTCGATCCAGCAGACGCAAATTAGGTGGTGCGGGTGCTGGATGAAAGGAGGAGATATGAACATACCCGCCACACGATAGCACCAAGGCATCGGTATGGGCATGAATTGGCGTTGACTGTCAGGCGGATGCCGCTGAAGGGTGTTGTGGATGAAATGCAGGGGCTGGTTGGCCACCTGTTAGAGGATCAACCGGCTTGCAGCCCCACCTTGATCTTGCGTCCGGGCTGGAGGCCCCCTTGCTCAAGTTCCTCGTTCATCCGCCGAAGGTCATCCACGGTCACACCGGGGTATCGCTCTGCGATGTTGTACAGGGTGTCGCCGGGTTGCACTTCGTAATAGATATACGCTGCAGCGGGTTGTGTTGTTCGGGTGGGTGTCTTTGCGGTCACCGCCTTTGTCATACTTCCCACCTTCAGTTTCTGTCCCGCGTGGATCGTGGTTCCGCGTAGGCCATTCAACTTTTTAAGGTGTGTTACGCTGGTGTGGTACCGGTTCGCGAGAGCTCCGAGTGAATCGCCCCGCCGAACGGTATGGTACCTGGGCACTGTGGTGGTATGCACTTCGCCGTCGGTGTCCATCGGCGTAGGGGCACTTGGAGTGGTGGCCGGCGAGGTACTACTGAAGGCGTACATCAGGCTATCCTCGTTGGTAACGAAAATGCCAGCCGTGCGCTTGGGCAGGTAAAGCGTGACCGGGTGCTCCACATCGGGGATCAAACCGAGTTTGAAGGTGGGGTTCAATTCGCGGAGCAGTTGTTCCTCGGTGCCGGTCAAGCGTGCCACACCGGCCAGGTCGAGGGGATAACAGACCTGGACCGTGTCCAATTGATGTGCACAGTAAGTTGGTCGGGCTGGATAGAGGTTGTGGTCCGCCGCGTGGGCGAAGACGTAGTTCACGGCAATGAAGGCCGGCACGTATCCACGCGTCTCCCGAGGGAGATGATCATAGATCTTCCAGTATTCCTTGGCACCACCGCTGCGGCGGATCGCTTTGTTCACATTGCCTGGCCCGCAGTTGTAAGCCGCAAGGGCCATTTCCCAATTGTCGTAGAGTCCATGGAGGTACTTGAGGTATTTGCAAGCGGCCTCTGTGCTCAAGTACACGTCGTGGCGTTCGTCGACATAGCTTGTTGCCTTAAGGCCGAACATCTTTCCTGTAGGAAGCATGAACTGCCATAGGCCCACTGCACCGGCACGGGAGCGTGCCGATGGGTTCAATGCACTTTCGACCACCGCGAGGTATTTCAGTTCGAGGGGCAAGCCGTGACGGTCAAGTGCTTCCTCGAATACGGGGAAATAGAGGTCGGCCATGCCGAGCATGCGGGAGGTCATTTCGCGTTTGCGAACCGCATAGAGGTCAATGAAGGACTGAACGACCGGATTGTAGGTCAGGTTGAATGGCGTTTGGCCATCGAGCGAAAGAAGACGGCTTTGGTAGGTCGCGTCGGACCAAGCGGGAATGTAAGCTGGGGGGAAACGATGGATATTGAGTTGGGCGGTGTCCGCGGCCAGAGGCGAATTCCTGACCCAGGGCAATGCGGCCAGTTCGTCGAGGCGTGCCGCTACGGGGTCATCTGCCAATACTGAAATTGGAGGCGTACCGGGTTGTGCGGCCAGTGTGGTCGGCAGCAGCAGCGCAAGCACGCGCAAGCGGGGAAGAGCGAACATGAGGACCAAAGTACCCTTAATACGTTGGAACAACGCCTTTGTTATGTCCACAGCATGTTGTGGAAAGGCATGAGGCCCGGGGACTTAGGGCCGAATGATCGGTGGAAGGGCCCCGGCGGAGGTTCGGGGCGGCGGGGTTGATCAGCGCCGGAGGCCTAAGAGCACCCCTGAAAAGCACCCCTGGCAAAATTAGTGGGATCGGGAGGGGGGGTGATATGAACAGGGGGTAGAGTTATGAACGGGGATATGCACGGGGAAATACACTGGGGTTTTCCGGAAATGTGGTCATATTGGGTCGGGAATGCGAATTCGTGGTCCGGCAACGTGACGAGAACCTGGCCAGCGTTGGTCGTGGGTCATTGACACGAGCGTCCCAGATGTCGCCCTGTTGACAACAACCGACTGATCATCAGTTGTTTAATTAAGATTTCTGGGGTCAGCGACCGAACAGATGCGAGCTTGCGGCCAACAAAAGGGCCTCGTCGAAGGGCTTCGCGGTGAGTTGCACGCCGAACGGAAGCCCATTGTTGTGTGTCCCGGTGGGAAGGCTGATCGCGGGTGTTCCGGTCAGGTTGGCCTGTACGGTAAAGATGTCCTGGAGGTACATGGCCACGGGATCTGTGATCGCGCCGTGGGCGAAGGCGGTGGTGGGGCAGGTCGGGCTGAGGATCAGGTCGTATTTCTCGAACGTCCCAAGGGTGTGGTCCCGGATGATCCGTCGAACGCGCTGGGCCTGGGCATAATAAGCATCGTAATACCCGGCGCTCAGCACAAAGGTGCCCAGTAGGATACGGCGTTTCACTTCGGGTCCGAAACCTTCGGTGCGACTGAGCCGGTAGGTCTCATCCACGCCGGTCGCATACTTGCTTCGGTGGCCATAGCGGATACCGTCGAAGCGGGCCAGGTTGCTGCTGGCTTCGGCGGTGGCCAGGATGTAATAAGTGGGTACCTGGTGCTCCAGCAGCGGTACGGAAATCGGTTCCACCAAGTGTCCATCGGCCTTCAGTCGGTCGATCCAGGTCTGAAGGTGGGCCACTACTTCGGGGTCCATGCCCGCTCGTTCGAGGCCCTCGCGGTAATAGGCGATGCGCAGCTTGCCGGGGTGCTCCTCGGGGATCGGCGCTACGGGCTTACGGCTGGTGGTGCTGTCCTTGGGATCGTGGCCGGCCATCACCTGGTAGATGGCTGCCGAATCGGCCACCGTGCGGGAGAAGGGTCCGATCTGGTCGAAGCTGCTGGCGAAGGCGATGAGGCCGTATCGGCTCACCCGGCCGTAGGTCGGTTTAAGGCCCACGGTCCCGGTGAAGGAGGCGGGTTGTCGGATGCTCCCGCCCGTATCGCTACCGAGTGCCGCATGCACCGTTCCCGCTGCCACGGAGGCGGCGGCGCCACCGCTCGAGCCACCGGGCACCTTGGTCCGGTCCATTGGGTTCAGCACTTTGCCGAACGCACTGTTCTCGTTGCTGCTGCCCATGGCGAACTCATCGCAATTGGTGCGCCCGATGATCACCGCATCGGCGGCAAGCAGGCGCTCCACCGCAGTGGCGCTGTACAGGGAGGTGAAGCCTTCGAGGATACGCGAAGCGGCGCTGAGCTTGTGGCCTTTGTAACAGATGTTGTCCTTGATGCTGAGGACCATGCCAGCCAGCGGACCAGCGGTGCCCTGTCGTATCCGGTCCTCCACCCGAAGGGCCTGTTCCCGTGCGCTGTCGTGGTAAAGTTCGAGATAGGCGTTCAGGTCGGCATTGTCATTCGCGACCGCCAAAGCGCGTTCCACCGTGGATGTCACCCGATCCTCTCGGGGCAGCACGGATCCTTTCGCGGAGGCTTGTGTGGGGCTCACGCCAGTGGCGAACTACTTCGGTTCGTCCTTCTTCTCTTCGCCCTTGCTGGCGTCCTTGAACTCCTTCATGCCCTGGCCCAGGCCGCGCATGAGTTCGGGGATCTTCTTGCCGCCGAACAAGAGGAGAATGACCACGACGATGAGCACGACCTGCCAGGGTCCAACGACACCGAGCAGGATGGAAAGGAAGGGGGAGTGCATCTCCGGTTGCGATTGTGGGCCAAAGGTAGCGGATCGTACCGCCGTGTCAGTCGCGGAAGAGCCATGGTCCGGGATCGACCTTCACCAGTCCCTCGGCGGTGATCTTCCAGAGTTCCACGTGGGCAACGGAACCATTCTCGTCGGTGAGCACCGTCCCAAGGGCTTGCTTGGTCTCCACCTTCTGCCCCTTGCTCACGCTCACATCGCGCAGGTTGCTGTACACGGTCCGGTACACGCCATGGCTCAGGATCACCGCCTTGCCAGCCCCTGGGATCACGATCACGCTGCTCACCTCGCCCCGGAAAAGGGCGCGCACGGAAGCATTCTTCTCGGTGGTGATGTCGATGCCGTTGTTCTCGATCACGATGCCAGGCAGCACGGGATGGGGTTGTTTTCCGAAACGACTGGTGATGACGCCCTTTTCCACGGGCCATGGCAGCTTGCCCTTGTTCTTCTCGAAGTCGGCATTGAGTTCCTTGGCTTCGGGTGTAAGGGTGAGGTCCAGCTTCGCAGGGGTTCCGGGTTTGGCGCCGGGCTTGGGCTTGGGTTTGAGTTCGGCCTCAATGGCTTTCCGGATCGCGGCATCCAACTCACGGCGTTGCTGCTCCTGCTTTTTCTGTGTTTCGCGCAGGCGTCCCTCTTCCTTCTTCAGGTTGGAGAGGGCGGCTTGTTGCCCATGCCGGTCACCATCAAGTCGTTTCCGTTCCACTTGTTGCTCGTCCATGAGCTTCGACTTCTCCTCGCGTTGTGCTTGTAGCCCTGCGAGCCGCTGGTCGATGGTGGTGCGTGTTTCCTCGATGAGGGCGGCTTGGCGCTTGCGTTGCTCGGCGATCTGGGCGAGGTAGCGAGAGCGTCTGTAGGCCTGTTGGAAACTGCTGGCCGCGAAGAGGTAGCTCATGCGATCGTACGCGTTGCGGTTGCGATAGGCGAACTGAAGCATGCGTGCGTACTCCTCCCGCAGGACCACGAGATCCTGTTTCAAGGAAGTGACCATCTCCACGTCCTCGTTGATGCGTTGGTCCACTTTGCGCAGTTCGCCGCTCATGGCGTTGATCAGCTCCTCGCGTGCCTGGATCTGGCTTTCGAGCAGGCGTAGCTGCTCTTGGGTGACACGCTGTTCCTTGCGGGCCTGGTCGATCAGCGCGGTGGTGGTCTTGATCTGCTTGTCCAGCGCGGCCCGTTTCTTCTCCAACTCCTTCTTGCTCTGTGCCGATGCGCCGACCACCAGGAGCAGGAGCACCAGGGTGATGGCCGGGCGCCACAAGGGGATGAGATGAGTTACCGTGCGCCGTGGGCTCATGGCATCGGGGTGAATTTCTCCGGGATCCGGAAGCTCATCTGCAGTGGGCCTGTGAGTTCGATGCGCGAGAGTTCAAGGACACCTGTCGCTTGCCGTGTGCCATCCTCCAGGGTTATCCGGATCAGCGTGGGCAGGTGTTGGATCGTGGCATCGCCCCTCTGTTCATACCGCACATCAGCCGCCTGGTCGCGAACAAGGTCGGTGATCCGTACGCGGGTCACCAGGAAGCTGTCCGGTTCCACCCAGTAGCGGAAAACGACCGCCTCCTTCTCCTCGGCCTTGCGCAAGGTGCGCTCAAGCCGGCGTTCATTCATGTCGCGGTCGTGCGCCAGGGTGTCGTCCGGACTGATGTCCTCGGCCGCTCGTACGAAACGTCGCCGCTCCTTACTCGTCAGCACATAGTGGCCGTCCTCCCGATCGCTCCGGTATTTCGCGTCAAGGTCCAAGCCAATGGGTTTGCCGAGCAGGGCCTGTTGGAGAAGGCTTAGGCTTGGCTGGAGGCCGAAACGCGCTTTTGCGGAGCCGGTATCCCCCACGAAGTATTGGTCGTGTACCTTGTCCAGGAGCTTCATTGAATCGGCGGTGAGCAATACGCGTGCGACCTCGATGCCGAGCGCGGGCACTACACTGATCCATGCGGCACTATCGCGCACCGATCGGATCTGTGCCTTGAAGCTTTTGCTCCCGTCCGGCAGGGAAAGGTCCACCCCGGCCTTGGCCGAGTAGTATCGGAACGTATCGGTGTGTTGCGTGGTGATCCGCTCGAGGAGCTTTTCCGAGCTGCGCGCTGGCAGATCCGGGCGTAGTAGTGGGATGGGCCTGCGCGACCTGCACCCGGCGGCGGAGATGAGCGCGACGAGCGCCAGCGCTTTCAACGCACCGCTCATTCCACCCGAACGCCTTCGTTGATCTTGCGGTCGAGCAGGTCGCTTCCACCACCGAGTTCCTTCGCCTTACGCCATTGGACGAGTGCACCGGCCTTGTCACCGAGCTCGTAGAGGATGTCGCCGTGGTGCTCCACCACTACACCGTCCGCTTGGCCACCGGCCACGGCCTTCTCGATCCAGCTCTTGGCATCGGCGAAGCGTCCCAGACGGAAGAGCACCCAGGCATAGGTATCCATGTACGTGGCCGATGCGGGTTCCAGGTCCAGTGAGCGGGCGCTCATACGCTCGGCCTTCTCCAACTGCGTGTTGCGCACACTCAGGTAGTAGGCGTAGTTGTTCAAGGTGCTGGAGTTGTTCGGCTCCAATGCGAGGGCTTTATCGTACGCCTTGTCGGAATCGGTGTGGCGGCCGGCGTCGTTGTATACATCGCCGAGGGTGCTCCAGAACTGGGCTTGAAGCGGCGGGTTGTCCACCACGAGGTCCCGACCGGTGATGAGCGTTTCAATGGCGGCATCGTGCTGGTTGAGCCTTGAGAGCGCGATCCCGTTGTAGATGTACGGTTCGGGGACGGTGGGGAAGAGGCTGATGGCCTCCTCGGCGTCGGTGTGGAGGGCTTGGTGGTCGCCGAGCTGTAGATCCAACTGAAGCACCTGCATGTGGATGGGGAAGCGTTCCTTCTCCGTACGCAATGCTTCGCGGAATTGATCACGGGCTTCGCTGACCTTCCCATCGCGCAACAGGAAGTCGCCATGGATGGTGTGTGGCTTGCCGCTTTCTGGATGTGCCTTCTCCAGGGACTCGATCAGGTTGTACGAGCGCCGGATCAGGTCGGGCCTGTCCTTGGGGTCCTGCCCTTCCCGCTCGGTCATCTCAAAGAAGCCGATGAGCACCTGCATCTTGGCATCGATGTCCAGGTCGGGGTCGAGGAAGGCGATGCCGAGTTCATCATAGGCCTCATCCAGCTTTCCGGCACTGTAATAATGCTCGGCCAGGGCGATACGCAGCATGCTGTTGTCCGGGGCCAGCTCCAGGGTGCGACGGTATTGCTCCAGCGCCTTCTCGTGCTCCCCTTGCTGGTCGTGGATCTCGGCCAGCAGCCCCATGTACTGCGGTTCTTCGGGGTGTGCTTTGATGGCACGTTCCACCAATGCCTGCGCCTCGGCCATGCGGCCGTGCTCACTCAACATTCCGAACTCATGCATGATCAACTCCTCATTGAGACCGAAGCGTTGTTCCTGGTCGTTGAACACCTTGATCGCATCATCGACCTTTCCGCTCTGGGCGAGCATGTTCGCCAGGTCGAAGTAGACCTCGTAGCGGTCCGGCCATTTGGCCAGCACGTCGCGATACACGGTGGCGGCCTCGCCGCTCTGGCTGTTCTGTGCGTACAGGTCGGCCAGGAGGAAACGATACCAGATATTCTCCTTGTCCGCGGCGACAGCGCGTTTGGCATGATCCACCGCAGCGGGGAAGTCCTGTCCTTGGTGGAGGATCTTCGCCAGTTCGAAGTGGGCCGCGTCATTCGTCGGGTCCAACTTCAGGCACTGTTGGTACAGTTGCGCGGCCTTGGGTATCTGCCCGCCGAGCCGTGCTTGCGTGGCCTCCATGAAGGTCCGCATCACTTGGGCCCGCTTGTCGGTCGGGGCGTCCGTGGCTGGAACGCGCTCTTCGTTAGGGCCTCCTTTGTCGATAGTGGGCTTCGCCCCGCTACAGGCCGCGAACACCAACAGGACCGCTCCGAACAGGGCACGATGCAACAGCGGCCGCAGGTGCTCGAATGGATCGGCGCGTGAGGTCTTCGCCTGGTACATGGTCATCCGAAGGTACTGTCGTCGCTGATGCTCACATCAAGGGCCGTTCCCTTCACGCTGGCGCGTTCGCCGATCATGCTGTTGTCCATCACACAATCCTGTACACGCGTATGGCCGCGGAGGATCGAATTCTTCACAATGCTGCCGCTGATCACGGCACCGGCCTCGATGGAAACGTTCGGACCCACAACGCTGTTGGTGATGTTCACGTTCTCGCCGATGAAGCAAGGTTCGACCACCACGCTGTTCTCCTTCTTGAGCGAAGCGCTCACCAGGCCCTTGTCGCCTTTGAGGAAGCCGAGCACTTTCGTGTTGGTGTCCACCATGGCGTTCTTGTTGCCACAGTCCATCCACACATCCACGCTGCCGGCCTTGAAGCGAGCACCTTTCTGCTTCATGTTCTCCATGGCATTGGTGAGCTGGTACTCGCCCTTGTCCTTGATGTCGTTGTCGATCAAGTACTGCATCTCCTTGCGCAGGTACTCGCCATCGGCGAAGTAGTAGATGCCGATGATGGCCAGATCGCTCACGAAGGTCTGTGGCTTCTCCACGAATTCGGTGATGATGCCCTTGTCGTCCAGCTTCACCACGCCGAAGGGTTTGGGGTCGTCCACCTTGTTCACCCAGATCACCCCGTCGCAATCCTTGTCCAGCTTCAATTGGGCGCGGAAGAGGGTATCGGCGAAGGCCACGATCACACGGCCGTTCAGCGCGCTTTGGGCGCAGAGGATGGCGTGGGCGGTGCCGAGCGCTTCCTTCTGGTAGTGGATGGTGCCCTTGCTGCCGATGGCTTTGGCGATGCCGACCAGCTCGTCCTCCACCTTCTTGCCGAAGCTGGGGTGTACGATGAAGGCGACCTCTTCCACAGGCTCTCCGGCCACAGCGGCCAGGTCCTCCACAAGGCGTTGTACAATGGGCTTGCCGGCGATGGGCAGCAAGGGCTTGGCGGTGGTGTGGGTGTGGGGGCGCATGCGCTTACCCATACCCGCCATAGGGACGATGATCTTCATTCGGGGGGTTGGTTCACCACTGGGAAAAGAATGGAACGCTGATGACGCTGATTCGGATGATCCACGCGGATGAGTTCTTGCGTTGTGAGTTCTAGGCCTCTGTGGTGAATGTCTTTTCGTATGGTGTAGCCGAGGGTCAGTTGGTGCCGGTATGCCCGAAGCCGCCCGCTCCGCGTTCAGTGGCGCGAAGGTCCGCACTTTCCGCGAAAGTGACCCGCAGGTACCGGGCAATGACCAGTTGGGCCACCCGCTCACCATCGTTCACGGAGAAGGGCTCTTGCCCGTGGTTGATCAGCAGCACGCCCACCTCGCCCCGGTAGTCGGCGTCGATGGTGCCGGGGCTGTTGAGGACGGTGATCCCATGCTTGAAGGCCAACCCGCTGCGGGGGCGCACCTGGGCCTCGGTGCCTTCGGGCAGCTCCAGGAAGAGGCCGGTGGGGATCAGGGCGCGCTGGCCGGGTTCCAGGATGATCGGCCGGTCGAGGTTGGCGCGGAGGTCCATGCCGGCGCTGTGGGCGGTGGCGTAGGCGGGGAGCGGGTGGTGGCTCTTGTTGGTGATGCGGACTTCGGGAAGGGTGTTCGGTTCGGTCGAGGTCATGGGGCCAAAGGTCCGAACCGGTTCGCGGCCATGAACTGCCCCTGCAACATAGATGCGAACAAGGAGTATCGCGCAATACGGATGACCAACGCCATTACCTTTGATGTCATGTCCAAGTTCAACGAACTGAAGGTTGCGCTCGCCAAACAGATCCTCGAAAGTGAGAACGAGTCGGAACTGCTTTCTGTGGATCTGGTGATGAACCACGGTGTCGATTTTTCGTTGACGACAAGGCAAAAGACCGAGTTGGACGAAGCGCACGCCAAGTTCAAGCGCGGTGAAGGCCATAGCTACAGCAGTGCGCAGATGGTGCGGCGGGTGCGGAAGCTTGCTCGCGGATGAAGTGGGTCCTCGTTTACCGTGATGAGGCCACCGAGGATATTGCGGAAGCGATGTCGTGGTATGGTCGCGGTTCGGCGGGTTTGGATGAACGGTTCCTGAAGGAGGTGTAGGCGTGCGAAGCACTTCTGCTGCAGTTCCCGAAAGTGGCTCCGGTCGTGTACAAGCATTTCCGGCAGATGCCGATGAAGGGCTTTCCGTATGTGATCATGTATGGCCTGTGGCATGGATCCATTGTGATCTATCGCGTGTTCCACACAAGCCAAGAGCCGAGCAAACGCTTGCGCAAGTAGGGACTGAGGACGGGGTTGGTGATGGCATCACCAGTTGCCTGAACTTCCGTATTGCAACGCAGTCCCAGCAGGCAGTTGGGCATTGTAGGTTGGAGCGGATCCATGGGCCTCTTAGTGGACTACTGTGAGAGGGGAGGAGCCAGTACGGGGCCATGAGTTGAACCAGAGGGCGCCAAGAATTCTCGTCCGACCGGAGCAGGCTGCTGAAAACGATATTGGCATCAACGACCAGCTTCACGAAGCGGTGCGCTTGCGACGTTTGCGGGCCATGCTCGCGTTCACTTCGCGGGCCAGCTTGTCCACCTCGGCTTGCGGCACCTTCATGCCCTTGGTCAGGTTGAGGTAACGCAGGTAGTCGAGCGCCCGCTACAGGGCATCCGGTTCAATGCCACCGGACAGGGTGATCACCACCTCATCCTTCTTGCTGCGGGTGACTTTCAATGCCATGGTGCCAAAGGTAACGGACGCGAATGCCCCAAGAACCACCTGGCCTTGCACGGCCCTATTCTATCACCATGCGCTACGTGACCACCGTGCCCGTGTTGCGCACCTGCCTCGTGAAGCCACCCTTGGCCAGGCCGGTGGCGAGCACAACGGGTGTGTCGAGGTTGGCGCGGAGGTCGAGGCCGACGTTGTGCGGCGTGGCGTAATGGGCGAGGGGGTGCTTGCCCTTGTTCACGATGTGGAACGCGGAGGATTCGAGGGGGGGGGCATGGTCGGGGCAAAAGCGGAGGCGCTTGTTTGGAAGCCGACGCCCCCATGGGAGGCTATAGCAGTTCCTCTTTAGCGATACCGGCCTGCTTGAGTATGGCCAGCAGCGTACCCTTCGGCAAGTCGCGTTTGTGCATGGGTACAATGGTCATCCTTCCGTTGTTCTTGTTCTTCATGATGCGGTGAGAACCCTTGGCGCGCACTTCCTCGAAGCCGTGCTTGCGCAGCAACCGGATCAGCTCGTCCGGCGTGAGGGTTGGTGTGCCTGACATGGCAGCTCAAAAGCCCACCACAAGCGCGTACTCCAATGTGCGGCTGTCGTCCGGCACGGGGTCGCCTTCTGCCTGAAGGGTTTCCACATAGAGTTCGATGGCCTCTTTCGCCATGGCCATGGCGTGGTCAATGTTCTCGCCGTAGGTGATACATCCCGGCAACGCCGGAACCTTCACGGTATAGCCGCCTTCTGGTTCTTGGGTGAGCAGGATGCGGTAGGTGAGCTGGGCCATGTGAGCAAAGCTACGACAGACCCGGAGCATGCACAGGAACCTCGACCTTCGGTAAATAGCCGATGCGATGCCAGCACTTCAGTTCAACTATGCACGGGCAAGAAACGCTTCGAGCTCACCGCCACCACTTATTCTACGACGACCTGCTGCGAAACCGTTGCATCGGCATTCCGCACCATGAGCATGTAGTTCCCCTTGGCGAGGCGCGACAGGTCTAGGCTGTGCGTGATCTTGGTGCTGCTGCCTTGGAATTCTTCGTTGTGTAGCACGCGGCCAAGCGCATCGGTCACCACCAAGCTCACGGCCCCGGCCAGGTCGATCTGGATCTCGAATCGGCCCGAACTCGGATTGGGGTGGATGCGCAAAACTTTCTTGATTTCGCTCCGGTCTTCGGCACCGGTGGAAATATTGGTCTGCAAACACCGAATGGCCTGGCCTCTGCGGTTGTCCCACGTGAAAAAGTCCAAGCCGGTTCCATCATAATGGAGGCGAACAAGTGTCGAGTTGACCTGCCCGTCGGTGTCCGTAGTACTGGTCCAATAATGAGCAAGAATACCCAGCTCGACAAATGAATCCTGCCATCGGGTGCCTGCGGGAAGTCCAGAGAATCCCGACGCGTTACTTCCGCCCAGGTTTCCTCCGGTCCAGTATTGGATGCCTTGGCTTTTCATTTTGCCTCCTGCGGATGCGCCCAAGGTGTTCACCAGGGTCTCAAAGTCAGCACTACTGGGCACACGCCATCCAGTGGGACACACGTTCCTGCTATCGCCTGCCACATACCAGTTATACATCTTTCCATAGGGACAGGCGAACGCGGCACGGTCATCGTTGAACCAGCAGGATGCGGGCGAGGAGGTACTGTTCCAAGTGCCCCCGGAAGCTGGAACTTCGGGGATCAGGTCACCGTTCCTGAAATGGTCGACCATGAGGTTCTCGGCCATCCAGGTCTGTTCCCCTATCTGTACGCTTTTGTAGTGGTTGCCGTCCTGATCGGTCATTGTTCCATACTGAATACCGGAGTTGTGCACATTGGTGGCTCCGCATGAATGAGTGGAGCTATTTGAATTGAATAGCCCTTCTATCTCCTGTTGTTCCAATGCCCGCCCCCAGATACCAATGTCATCCATTTCACCATCGAACCACCCATTATTGTCCATGGGGTTGCCCCCGATGTAAACTTGGTCCCCGAAGCCGCATGGTTGTGATGAGATAGTTGTTGGCATCGCGCCGTCCAGATAAACGGCTTGATCCTGGCCGTTCTTCGTAATAACAACGTGGTGCCAGGAATTGGGGTTGATGATATTGCCCGAATTCAAATAGTACCAGTTGTTGTCGGGCCAAATGCCCACCTGTCCGTAGACCACGGTGGAGCCATCATAATATGAATGAACCCCCCATCCAAAGTTCATGAACAGAGTTCCCGTGGAGTTCGGCCTGAACCAGAACGAGGCCGTGAAATCACTACCATCCAGGCCGTCAAGGGCCAAAAAAGGGGATGGTCCTAGCTGAAGAAATGATGAGGCGCCATCGAAAGCGTAAGCCTTGTCGTTCTGGTCGTATCGGTCTGGGGTTAGTGTCGCGCCATTCGCCATACCGTCATTCCCATTCCCGCTTTCATCATTCGCATTCCCGTTGAACGGCCACCAGCCGATAAGGTCGTCAGTGGGTACGTAGTCTGGCACCTGAGTCAGACCTGGGAGACAGAGAAGCAGGCAGGCCGAGAGGAGAGTCAATAGGCGGGGGGGGGCAGCAACATATGCAGTCGGTTTTCGCCAAGATATACACTATCATGTTCATGGGCTTGGCAGAGGAAGAACATAGATCTTCGGAGGCTTCTAAAGCAGCCAAGATCCAAGGAAATGGTTTCGTAAGAAAGGCTGAACCCAAGTGCTTCAGGTGCGCAATGCTGGGCGCTCCATTCTCCACGCGACGGTCTGGAAGGCAATGAGAACAAAGGCACGCAATGCATATTTCAACACACCCTCCAGTGCCACCTGTTCGCAGCCCCACCACAACACCACCGCACCGGCCATGTACAACAGGATGCGCGTCACATCGTAAGGGATCGGGTAGTGCTTCTGCCCCCACACGTAGCTGATGATGGCCATGCTGGCATAACAGATCAATGTGGCCCAGGCCGCACCCATGTAGCCGAGCGAGGGGATCAAGACGAAGAGCAGTACGATGGTGATGGCCGCGCCGATCAAGCTGATGGTGCTGCCTACGCGCGGCCGGTCGGTGAGCTTGTACCACACGCTCTGGTTGTAGTAGATGCCCAGGAAGACATTCGCCAGCATGAGGATCGGCACCACGCGCAGACCCACGTGGTAGGCCGGGTTGGGGATGAACCACTTGAAGAGGTCCAGGAAGAGCATCACCACCAGGAAAGCGCTCATGCACACCGCCACGAAGATGTTCATGATGCGGGCGAAGGTCTCTTTGCTGTTCTTCTCCTTGGCGTGGTTGAAGAAGAACGGCTCGGCACCCATGCGGAAGGCCTGGATGAAGAGCGTGATCAACACAGCGAGCTTGTAGCAAGCACCGTAGATGCCAAGTTCGCTATCGGCGATGTCCGCAGGCAGCAGGTATTTGAGGATCACGCGGTCGGCGGTCTCGTTCACCATGCCGGCCAGGCCCGCGACCATCAGCGGAGCACCGAAGGCGAACATGGCGCGGAGCAATTCCTTGTTCAACCCACCGAACGATGGCCACGAGGGCAGCAGCACCAGCAACTTCACGGCCGTGCTCACCAGGTTGATGAGGAAGACGTATCCCACGCCGAGCGCGGGGTCGTACACGGCATTGATGAGCGCATTGTTCGCACCCATGTTGTGGCGCTTCATGCAATACAGCAGGAAGAAGAGGCTGAGGGCGATGTTCACACCCACGCTGAGCAGGTTGATGAAGGCGTACTTCCAGGGCCTTCCTTGCTGCCGCAGCCGCGCCATGGGGATGGCGGTGATGGCATCGATACCGATGATGCCCACGAGCATCAGCACCGAGCTGGCGTAGGCCCCGAAGTGCAGACCTTCAGCGATCGGTTGTGCGAACACGCCGCCCAGCAGCATGAATACCAGCGCGGGGAAGAATAATCCCCACGTAGCGGTCGCATAGAGCACGCGGACCCCACCGGGGTTGTCGTTCACATGGTCCTTGTTGGCGAAGCGGAAGAAGGTGGTCTCGAAGCCGAAGGTGAGCACCACGTTCAGCAGGGCCGTCCACGAATAGAGCGCGGTGACCACGCCGTACTCGGCAGGCTCGAACACGAACTTGCTGGTGTACAACGGCACCAACAGGAAGTTGAGGAAGCGCGCAACGATGCTGCTGAGCCCGTAGATGGCCGTTTGGCCTGCGAGGGTGCGGAGGGCGCTCACTTGGGGTCGAATTTGAATCGCCTCTTCATAAAAGGCCACCACCAGCAGAGTTCACTTCCAATGTATGGAACCCCATGTTTCTCAAGCTGCGATACGAAGTCGTCAAGACCGAACACCATTGTGTCATTGATCTGGATGTGTGATCCGTCTTTCCCATACATCGCAATCCCCACACCTTGGCCACGCCGCCGGGCCCAAGTGGGGAAGGAGCATTCACTGTAACCAGAGAAGTCTTGGAAAGAGAAAGTCCGCCATCTCCCGAACAACGGACGAAGGACGAATCCTTGATCGGGCAGGATCCGGCCCTTTGAGAATCGCACGAATCCAACAAGCCAAGCAGCTGAAGCGATGAATCCCAGCAGAAAGAGAAACACCATAAGTACGGCTAACAGTATCAACGCTTCCTTCGTCGTGAAATTCGGCTCTTTCTCAAAGTGAGCACCAGTATCGAATCCCAGTAGGGTCAGAAGGACCCAGCCAATTGTGAGTATCGAGATCAGGGCAAAAGGGCCGCCAAAGAGGACAAGGGTATAGTTGTAGAGCCTAGGTTGGAGAACCATGGAACCGGCGGCCTCCATGGACTATGCCCCCGTGAAATTCGCCTTCCTTTTCTCCACGAACGCCGTGGTCCCCTCCTTGAAATCCGCCGTGCCGAAGCACTTGCCGAACTCCTCGATCTCGCGTTGCAGGCCGTTGGCGCCGGGTTCGTAACCGGCGTTCACCGCACGGATGGCCGCAGCGAGTGCGGTGGGTGAGTTCTTGATGATGGCAGCGGCCAGTTCATTGCACTTCGCCAGCAGCTGGTCCTGCGGCACCACATGGTTCACCAGTCCCCATTGCAGGGCTTCATCGGCCTTGATCATGCTGGCCGTGAAGATCATCTCCATGGCCTTTCCCCTACCAACAAGACGCGCAAGTCGCTGGGTGCCGCCGTAGCCGGGGATCACGCCGAGGCTCACTTCCGGCAGGCCCATGCGGGCGTTGTCGCTTGCCACGCGGATGTGGCAGCTCATGGCCAGCTCCAGCCCACCGCCAAGTGCGAAACCGTTCACGGCGGCGATGATCGGTTTGCTCATCTGTTCCACATGATCGAAGAGCTTCTTCTGTCCATCGGCGGCCAGGGACTTGCCTTCAGATACGCTGAAGTTGGCGAACTCCTTGATATCGGCACCGGCCACAAAGGCCTTTTGCCCACTGCCGGTGATCACCACCACACGGACGGCCTTGTCGGCATCCGCTTCGGTGAGCGCACGGTCCAGCTCGGTGATGGTGTCACGGTTCAGCGCATTAAGCTGGTCGGGGCGGTTGATGGTGATGGCGCGGACGTTATCAGCGTCAGTGATAAGCAGGTTGGTGTAGCTCATGGATCATGGGACGATCATGGCGATGACCGATCGGGGGCAAATTTATCCGCTACGTGTACAGCGGCAGAGCCACGAAGAAGCTCGACCCCTCGCCCTCCCGGGTTTGGAACCACACCCTGCCTCCAGCCTGCTCCACCATGCGTTTCACCATGGCCAGTCCAAGACCGGTGCCGCTGCTCTTGGTCGTGAAGCTGGGGGTGAAGATCCGTTCCCGATCAGCCTCCTTGATGCCGATGCCATTGTCACGCACCTCGATCAAGGCCTGTGTGCCGTCCTTCGACAGGAGCACTTCCACATGGCCGGACCGACCATCCGGTATGGATTGAAGGGCGTTCTTGATCAAGTTGTTCAGGACACGCACCAGGTGTTCGCGATCCACGTTCACCACGAGCGGTGGAGCGGGCCTCAGGATGAGGTCGGTGTTCGTTTCCCCGGAGAAGAGGGCGACCACGCTTTGCGCCACCTCATTCACCTCCAGCACCACCTCATTCGCAGCGCTCAGTTGTGCGAATCGCGAGAAATCCCCGGCAACACGTCCGAGCACATCGATCTGCTCCACCATGCTCCGGGTGAAGCGATCGAGCCGTTGCTTGGCATCGGAGGCGTTCGGGTCCCATGTATGTTGAAAATGTTGGATCCCGAGTTTCATTGGTGTAAGTGGGTTCTTGATCTCATGCGCCACCTGGCGGGCCATCTCCTTCCATGCGCTTTCCCGTTCGCTCCGCGCGAGCCTTTCGGCACTTTCGCGCAGTTCCTCCACCTTCCGGTTGTACACGTCAACGAGTTGGCCCACTTCATCCTCGCCGCGGTACGCGAGCGGCTCATTCGCCCGTTCCAGGTCCACCGAGGCGAGCGCTCTTTTCAAGAGGTCCAGCGGCCGTGTGGTCCAGTTGCTGATGAAGAGGGCCACCAACACGCTGAGCGCAAATAGGAGGACGAAGAGGTTGACCACGGCGACAAGGACACCCGATCGGTCCTGTTCCTGCTGGCGCTGATCCGCGAACGAGGGAAGGGAGAGGTAGCCGAGTACAAGGCCACGCCGGTCGCGCAGGGGCATGTACGCATTGAGGTAGCGCGCCTTGCCAATGGATTCCTGGTGGACGAGGTCGCTTTGTTGCTCCACGACGAGGCGCGCATACGCGACGGCATCCATGCGGGGTCCGAGCAGGCCGCTGGAGAAGACCTGTGGCCGGGAGGAAGCGACCAGGTGGCCGGTCTTGTCATAGAGGGTGATGTCGGTGAAGAGGGAGTTGCTCACCTGAGCGAGCACATGTTCGAGGTAGCGGGATCGACCTTGTACGAGCGGGGGTTGACCATCCAGCTTCTGTTGAAGCTCGGCATGTGCGGACCGGGCCTTGTCCAGGATGTCGGCCTCGGCGCGATCGGTGTATTGCCGGGTGAGCAGCTGCTGTGCGCCCAGCCCGAAGAAGAACAAACCGACCACGGCGAATCCGAGCAGTGCCGCCCGAACCTTACCCGCGATACCCAGGCGAGGTAGTCCACGGGCATTCAGGATAGCACGACATGAAAGGACCAAGGCAAGCAGGAGCGAGAACAGGGCGAACAGGTAGCTGAAGGTGGTGGCACGATCAAGAAGGCGTGGCACGGGGATACCGAGCGCCAACAAGGTGCCATCGACCGAGCCGCGCGCAAGGAACTCCACGCCATTCTCCACATACCATAACGAGGCCTCGGGGCCGAGATCACGTGTCCAACGGAGTGGGGCGTTCCGGACGTTCCATCGGTCCGCGAGGACACCTCGCTCATAACGCGCGATGGCATAACGCTCGGCGCGTTCTCCTAACGGATCCTCGCCCGGGATCAAGAGCTCCGGGAAGCCGAGCGCTTGGGCTGCTGAGCGCGGATGCAGCTCAATGATGAGTTGTCCTGGTTGGTCGGTCTCCGCTGGCATGACCGCGAGGCGGGCGTGGTAGAAGGGGCCGGGTACGCCGGTCTGCTCGAAGAAGAGATCGGGCATATCGGCAAGCGCAGGATGTTCGACATAGGCGGACCCCACCTTTTCCAAGCTCTGAGGTTTCAGGTCGTTGGTACTACAGCGCAACTGGCCCTGCGTATCGAAGGCGAAAACGAGAACATCATAGCGCTCCCAGAAGCCACCAAGGAAGAACTGCCGTACGGCGGCGTCCAGGGTGCTGGCGTTACAGGGGGTGGATGATGTGATGAGTTCGTGCAGACCGTGATCCTTCCGGAGTAGTGGTGCGACCTCCTGGAAGAGGGCCTCCACCACGGGATCCTCGCGCACACTGAGTTTTTCAGCAAGGACCAACCGTTCGCGATGTTCGCGGTCACGTGTGTACTTGGTAAGGATGTGTGAACTCACGAACGCGAGCACGGCAATGCCCACCAAGCTGTGAACGAACAGGAGCCTCCGCCGATCCGCCAGGTAGAGCAGGACCAACAAGGGCACCGGCCACAGGAACAGGATCGTGTCCTTGATGCCGAGGTGGTGGTGGATCAGGATCGACAGAACGAGACCGGCCACGCCCATGGACCACGCCCACCAAGCGGGATGCGTGGAAACGAGCGACCGCAGGGCCATGTCGGCCACCAGAAGCCAGGCGGCGAAAAGCAGGGCGATGCACAGGCCCGCCGCCGCACTCACACCGTTCAAGCTCTGGATGTGGTACAGGTCGAGGTCAACCCGGCTATCATTCACCAGGCCGATGAGGGTGTGGGTGACCCACGCGCCGCTGCCGTAAAGAAGTGCCCAGAGCAAGGGCACGGCCCAGCGCGGTACGTGATCCGTGGAACGTGTGCGTACGGTGCGGATGAACAGCGCGACAAGCAGCAGAAGCGTGGAGTTGATGAGGAGGTCTCCCAAGGAGGGAAAGGCAAAGGAGGCCGCATAGATGGCGGGATCGAACAGGGGTAACCGATCGAACGGGGCCGACGGGATGAACAACAGGAAGACCCATCTTGCGATGAAGACCACCACGACGAAGAGCAGGGCTGCGGCACCAGGACCCGCTCGCGAAGCGAGGTTGATGCAGGACCGCCAGATCACCAGTAGCGCACAGGCAGCACCGATCAGAAGGAGCATGAACTTCACGATGATCCAGGACCCCACATCCAGGGCGCCATCGCGCCAGGCGAGTCGGATCAGCGGCTTCCCTTCGGCATCGTGCAGGAGAGGCCCTGCGGCCTGCACGGGTTGACTGATCAGGTTCCTTGGTGCATGCAGACCGGGGTGGAACCCGCGTTCGATGTAGCGGTTCTCGATGGTCGGAGTGATCCATACCGGCCCCAGGGCGTGAAGGCTGATGGAACCATGCCGAACCGATGCATGTTGGTGGATGGCGTCGGGCAGTACACGTTGCGCGGGGTCCGGTCCGGTTAGCACGGCCTGTGCATCGGCTGGCAATGGCCCCGACCAGCAGATCAAACTGTCGTTGGAGAATCCAAGGAAGATGGTTCCCGACCGCAGGCGCTCCCGCTCCAGGGTAGCGGAATAACGCCTCATCCACTCCTCGGCACCGACCGTGACCAGCTCGCGTGCCCAGTGTTGAAGACCCCGCTGTAGGTCCACCGCCTGTAGATCCAATGCGCGTTGGATCCGCGCCGCCTCTTTTTCAAGCTGGCGATCAGCATCCGGTTCCCGTACCCACCAGGATGCGCCGACGAAGGCGATGCCCAACAGGAGGATCAGGAAGTTGCGTGGCATGGGCGGATGAAGGGGCAAGCGCCGGGCCAAAGTACGCGACACGGTCAGCTAAGGGCACGAGGGTCACGCAGCGGGGAGTAGCTCGATACGGAGAGGAAGTACCGGTGGAGCCCGTTCAGGACCCACTACGAAATGCGCGATCAGCCCTTCAAGGCCTCGGCCCCACCCACGATCTCCAGGATCTCGCCTGTGATCGCAGCTTGGCGGGCCTTGTTGTAGGACAACTTCAGGTCCTTCAACAGGCTGTCGGCGTTGTCCGTGGCCTTGTGCATGGCCGTCATGCGGGCACCGTGCTCTGCGGCGTTGCTATCGAGCAGGGCCTTGTAGAGCTGGATCTTCAGGCTCTTCGGGATGATGTTCTCCACGATCTCCTCGCGGCTCGGCTCCATGATGTGGTCCACCTTGACGACACTGGCCTTGGTCGTTGGGTCGGCCTTGGGTGGTGCCACGGGCAGGTATTGTTCCTCGGAGAGGATCTGCACGGCCGCGTTCTTGAACTTGTTGTACACCAGCACGATCCGGTCGTAAGTGCCGTTGGCGAAGAGCTCCATGAGCAACTCGGCCTTCGGGGCCACCTTGTCGAAGCTCAGTCCGTCGTACAGGCTGGCACCATCCGAGGGAAGGTCTGCATTGAAGTACTTCGTGCGCCGGTAGGTATCGAGGGCCTTCTTACCGAGCGGCAGGATGTGGACCGTCGTCCCTTCGTTCTCCAACTGTGTGGCCGTGCGCCGGATCTGCCGGAACACCTGGGTGTTGAACGCACCGGCCAGGCCGCGGTTGCTCACGATGGCCACAAGCAGGACCTTCTTCACCTCACGTTGCTGGCTGTACTTGCCCTCGCTGCTGTCCAACGATGCGCTCACGTTGATCAGGATCTGCTGAAGCTTCTCCGCATACGGGCGCATGCGTGTGATGGCGTCCTGAGCACGCCGCAACTTGGCCGCGCTCACCATCTTCATGGCCGCGGTGATCTGCTTGGTACTGTTGACCGAGACGATCCGGTTGCGTACTTCCTTCAGGCTTGGCATCGTTCGCGCGTTCGGAAAGGCTTAATTATCCAAACTCTTCACGAGATCGGCGGCCACCTTCTCCAGCGTACCGGTGATCTGGTCGTTATAGTCCCCTTTCTTGAGCGCCTGGAGCACGTCATTGTGCTTGTTGCGCAGCATGGTGATGAACTCGGATTCGAACTGTTTGATGTTCTTCACCGGCACCTTGCTCAGCAGGCCCTTGGTACCACAGTAGATGATGGCGATCTGCTCCTCCACACGCACCGGGCTGTTCTGCCCTTGCTTCAGGATCTCCACGTTACGCGCACCCTTGTCCAACACGGCCTTGGTCGCCGCATCGAGGTCGGAGCCGAACTTGGAGAAGGCCTCCAGTTCACGGTAGGCGGCCTGGTCGAGCTTCAGCGTACCGGCCACCTTCTTCATGGATTTGATCTGGGCGTTACCACCCACACGGCTCACGCTGATACCCACGTTGATGGCGGGGCGTACTCCACTGAGGAAGAGGTTGCTCTCCAGGAAGATCTGCCCATCGGTGATGGAGATCACGTTGGTGGGGATGTAGGCCGAAACGTCACCGGCCTGTGTTTCGATGATGGGCAGTGCGGTCAACGAACCGCCACCCTTCACCTTGCCCTTGAGGCTTTCGGGAAGGTCGTTCATCTGCTCGGCCACGCTTTGGTCGGCGGTCACTTTCGCGGCACGCTCCAGCAGGCGGCTGTGCAGGTAGAACACATCACCCGGATACGCCTCGCGACCGGGTGGGCGACGCAGCAACAGCGACACCTCGCGGTACGCCACGGCTTGTTTGGAGAGGTCATCGTACACGATCAGCGCCGGACGGCCGGTATCGCGGAAGTACTCACCGATGGCGGCACCGGTGAAGGGTGCATAGAACTGCATCGGTGCGGGATCGCTGGCGTTGGCGGCCACCACCACGGTGTAGGCCATGGCGCCGGCCTCTTCCAGCACCTTCACGGTACCGGCCACGGTGGACCCCTTCTGGCCCACGGCGACGTAGATGCAGAACACCGGTTTGCCGGCGTCGAAGAATTCCTTCTGGTTGATGATCGTGTCGATCGCCACTGTGCTCTTCCCGGTCTGGCGGTCGCCGATGATCAATTCGCGCTGGCCACGACCGATGGGGATCATCGCATCCACGGCCTTGATGCCCGTTTGCAGGGGCTCTTTCACCGGTTCGCGGAAGATCACACCGGGTGCCTTGCGTTCGATGGGCATCTCGAACAGTTCGCCGGTGATCGGACCCTTGCCGTCGATCGGCTCTCCCAGGGTGTTCACCACACGACCCACGATACCCTCACCGGTCCTGATGCTGGCGATACGTTTGGTGCGCTTCACGGTATCACCCTCCTTGATCCCCACGGAAGGGCCGAGCAATACCGCGCCCACGTTATCCTCCTCGAGGTTCAGCACAATGCCGCGCAGACCGCTGGTGAACTCGATGAGCTCACCGCTCTGCACCCCCTTCAGGCCGTAAATGCGGGCGATGCCATCACCGACCTGAAGCACGGTACCGACCTCTTCGAGTTCGGCCTCGCTGCGGACGCCGGCGAGTTCTTGTTTGAGGATCGCCGACACTTCGGCGGGTTGCACTTGGGCCATCTTGGATAGGCGTTAGATCTCGGGGATGTACGGGTTCTTGGAGAATTCGCGGCGCAGGTCGCTCAAACGGCGGCTCACGCTGCCGTCGTATTGTTCATCGCCGATCCGGATCGTCACTCCGCCGATCAACGACGGGTCCACCTTCTCCACCAGTTCGATGGACCTGCCGGGGTGCTTGGCCGTGGCCAGCTCCACCACGCGCTTGCGCGCGTCGTCGGTGAGGGGCACAGCACTGGTCACCTCGGTGGTGACGATGCCTTTGTGTTGTTTGAACAGTTCGGTGAAGGCTGCGGCCACCTGGGGAAGCAGCGCTTCGCGCCCCTTGCGCACAAGGATGCCTATGAAGGCGTTGGTGATCGCTCCGATCCTTCCCGCGAAGATCCGGTCCAGCACCTTCTCCTTCTTGTCCGCCTTCACTACCGGGCTGTTCAGCAGCACCAGCAGTTCGCGGCTACCGGCACAGGTTGCGGCAAGCAGGCCCATGTCCTCGTATACGGCATCCACAACGGACCGCTCCAGGGAGAGGTCCATCAAGGAGCGCGCGTACCGATATGCGACCGGGGCGATGTTCATGACTTGCGCAGGTCGGCCTCACCGATCACCTTATCCACCAGGGCCTTTTGGGCAGCCGCATCGCCCAGCTTCTCCTTCAGGATGCGCTCGGCGACCAGGATGCTCAATTCGGCCACCTGGTTCTTCATCTCGGTGATGGCGGCGTTCTTCTCGTTGCGGATCTCTTCACGGGCACGTGCGAGCAGGGCATCGCCTTCGGCCTTGGCCTTGGCCTTGGCGCCGGCGATCTCGCGGTCGCGGATATCGCGCGCCTCCTTCAGCAGCAGCTCACGCTCCTCGCGTGCTTGCCGCATCAGGTCCTCGTTCTTCGCCATCATGTTCGCGTTCTCCTCACGGGCTTTCTTAGCCTCGTTCAGTGCATCGGCGATGGACGCTTCGCGCTCCTTCAGCCCATTCAGGATGGGCTTCCAGGCGAATTTGGCCAGGATGAAGAGCACGATCAGGAACGACAGCGTCATCCAGAAGATGAGGCCGAACGAGGGCTCTACGAGACTAGCGAGCAGCATGGGCGTGCGTGGTCAATTGAGGTTGAACGAAGAGGGAAGCGCGGACGGGATGTCCTGGCTTACTTCAGCACCACCAGCAGGCCCACCACCATTGCGAAGAAGGCGGCACCTTCCACGAGAGCGGCGGTAAGGATCATGTTGGCGCGCAGGTCGTTGATGGCTTCCGGCTGGCGGGCCATGGCTTGCACCGCGTCGCCACCGATGCGACCGATGCCGATGCCGGCACCTACTGCAGCCAGACCAGCGCCGAGAGCGGCGATACCGTAACCAGTGCCGAGGTCGAGAAGGACAGAAAGGAACATGTGTTCGTGTTTTGGGAAGTTCAGGTTCTAATGATGGTGTGGCTCCTCCACTGCCGCGCCGATGTACATGGCCGACAGGAAGGTGAACACGTAGGCTTGGATGAAGGCGACCAGCAGTTCGAGCATGGTCATGAACACGGTGAATGCCAGCGACATCACGGACACACCGTAACCGGCGCCCGCATTGGTCTCACCGAAAACGAAGATCAGGCTGAAGAAGCTGAGCGCGATGATGTGGCCGGCCGTGATGTTGGCGAAGAGTCGGATCATCAGCACGAAGGGCTTCAGGAACATGCCCAGGATCTCAACGGGGGTAAGGATGAAGAGCACCCACCCAGGCACACCGGGCATGGCCAGGATATGCTGCCAGTAGTGCTTGTTGCCCTTCACGGTCACGATGATGAAGGTGATCAGGGCGAGCACCAGCGTCACCGCGATATTGCCGGTGAGGTTGGCGCCACCAGGGAAGAAGGGCACCAGGCCGAGCAGGTTGTTCAGGAAGATGAAGAAGAAGGCCGTGAGCAGATACGGCATGAAGGTCATGTACCGTGGGCCGATCGCGCTCTTGGCCACATCGTCACGCACGAAGAGGATGATCGGTTCCACCATGTTCTGGAAACCAGTGGGCGCCTGTCCTGCGCGGCGGGTATAGGCTTTGGCCACGTTGATGAAAACGAACAACAGGATCGCCAGGCTGATGAACAGGCTCAGCACGTTCTTGGTGATGCTGATGTCCCAGGTGGCCTTGGTCAGCGGCTCATCGATGGTGGCGTGATGCACATCCGTGCCATCCGCATCCTTGGTGGCCACGATACTGCCCTCGTGGATCATATATCCACCGTAAGTCTTATGGCCGTGGTCGAAATGGCCGCTGCTGAAGATCGAAACACCCCGTTCGGTGTTGTACACGATGATCGGTAACGGCAGGGTGGTGTGGCCCCAGAGGTGCCAGCCATGCTCGTCGCCGATGTGGCCCATGATCAGCTTTCCGGCGTCGAATCGTCCACCGTGCTCGGCTTCTTCCAGGGCGAGCTTGGGTGCGTCCGAATCGGCGGCGACCACGCTGGCCACCGTACTGTCCACCACATCGACATGGTCGTGTGTGGCGTGATCGTGCCCGTCGTGTTGCGCGCTGGCGGCCCCGAAAAGGAAGCTTCCGATCAGAAGGGACGCGGTGCGCAGCAGGTTCGGGATCGACATCTCGGAAGGGTTGTACCCCTGTTTGCGGCCGCGAAGGTAGAATTAGTCCGGCAATGAAGAAGTATCCGGTGTCATGATCTTCACAAGCTCCTGCCGATCAAGCTCGGAAGTGGTGCTGATCGCGCTTTCCGGTCTCCTTGAACAGATAGGCCATGGAGCCAGCGATCCCCAAAAGGCTCAACACGATGGTGAAGACCGGGTACTTCCAGGCCAGTATCCTGTCCAGCCAGTAGCCGATGAAGCAGAAGACCAGGATGATGCCGACCATGGTTAATCCCAGACCGGTGAAGCGCAGGTAGCTGTTGTAGCCCGATCGTGTCCTTCGGGGGAGCCGCCTGATCGGGTCGCTCATGGTGCGGCGGGTTTGCGGGAAAGCCGCATCAACCGAACGGTGCTGAAGATGACGTAGATGAGATAGAGCACGGCGAAACCCAGTGCGATGGGGGTGATGAAGTGATCCGGCGCGGTAAGCAGGAGAACGACCAGGACGGCCACGGATACGAACATCTTCACCACCAGGGCGGTCATGAACCGCTGCACGAAGCCCTTGGGGTCCCCGGCGAGCGCGCGCTCCTGCCAGCGGTGCAGGAGGTAGGTGAGCACCGCGAAATACAGCGGGAGACCCAGGAATACGGGGTTGGGGGCCAGACCCGATAGGTGGGAGGCGACGGCGAGTCCTGCGACGCAGCCCAGCGTGAGGGCGACCAGTGCTGGTAGGATCGGTCGTTCAGCAGCGATCATCGCTGGAACAGGTGGACGGTCTTAGAACCTGTTTGCAATACCCGCATTTGGCTGCGCGCTGGTCTTTGTCGACCATACTTCGCTGCAGAAACAGTCGCGTAGCTGAGGCTATGCTCCTGTTTCCGCATCTCGTCTGGCCGCCAAATCCCTATCGCTCGCTTCAAAAGGGGGTATTGCAAACAGGTTCTTAGCGTGTGGCCTGCTGTGATTCAGGGCGGGCCGGGTTGTTCTCCGTGCGCAGGCGAACGGGATCCATCTCCTTCACCACACCGCCACCCATACTGCAGTTGCCGGTGAACACGGCCCCTGGCTCAATGGCCAGTTTCTTGGTGTTGATGTCGCCTTGGAGCTTAGCGGTGGCCTTCAGGCTCAGCAGGTCCTGGCAATTCACTTTACCGATCACGGTGCCCTCGATGTCGCTGCTCTGGCACACGATCTCGCCCTCGATGCTGCCGGTCTGCCCCACGATCACGCGGCCACGTGCATTGATCGTTCCCTTCACCCGGCCGTCGATGCGGATGTTGCTGTCGCTTTTGATCTCCCCTTCGATGGAGGTGCCCTCCATGATGCTGTTGATCTTGCCGGGGCTTACGGGTTCAGCGGTCTTGTTCATGGGTGTAGGGTTCGCAGGTTTATCGGAGCGGAACAACATGGTTCGATCGGGTTCCAGGACGGTCGTTCGGGTCAAAGATAGGGCGTTGTCCGAGTTATCCTACTGACGGTCAAGGTAATTCTGTGTGAAGAAGGAGGTGTACCCGACCACATCCTTGCTTTTGAACAACTGGGCGTAGTTGGCCGTGGTGATCGGGAAGGCGGGATAGCCCTGGTCGTTGATCCCCACCAACTCCTCGTTCCCCGTGGTGAACAGGCTGTGGTACTGCATGGCCATCTCCTTGGTGGTGAAGCCGCTGAGCAGCACCACCTGGTGTTCGGGATCCAGGAAACTGTTGGTGATCTCCACCGGGGTGCTCGGATAGAACAGTTGGTTGAAGGAGGAGATGCGGGTCTTGATGCTGTTGAGGTCCGAGCCCTTGTTGGGAACGATGAGCGCGAAGAAGTGCGCCCCCGCATCCGTCTTGTAACTACCGGTCGCGCCTTGTTTGTCCGGCGGTGGCGGGGTGCCGCTGCTCTGATCGAGCGCGCTGAGCATTTCCGTGGCGGCACGTTCCTCGTCCGTTCCGGCGAACTTGGTCTTCACCAGCTCCAGTGCGGCCCGGAAGCCGGCCCGGTCGCGCATGCCGCCCAGGGCCATGGCACGCAACATGTGGTATTTGGCCTGGAAATGGTTATTGGGTTCGTTCGCGATCACCCCGTCGCAGGAGGCGATCACCGAGGGGAACAGGTATTGTCGGTACCGGTCATACACCTCTTTATAAGCCACTTCCTCCTCCTTGCGGCGTACCTCATCCGCTTGTAGTATGTTCGGGTCGCGCACCAACCGGGCGAATTCCGAATCGGGCCAGCGCTCAAGGATCACGTTCGCGTAGTACTGGGATCCCATGCCGTCCGGTGCGAAGTAGTTCGTGGTCTGTTCCTTCTCCAGGTAGATCCGGTAGAGTTGGTAGAAACTTTCCGGGGTGTACCGGCACTCGTCGAAGCGGCTGTTCAGCACCTCGAAGCTCTCGATGGCGTTATCGGCATCCTTCAGCTGCTCCTTGTAGATCATGCCGCAGGTGTACAGCGCCGAACAGATGCGCACATTGGAGGCGGCGAGCGCGATATCGTCCTTGGGGATGTCCTTGAGATAGAAGGCGGGGTCCTTCCATTCGGCGTCCTTCTCCTTGGTGTCGCCGCCATCCTCCACGGTCTCCTCGCCTTCCTCGGGCACGTCAGCCAGTGCACTGCCACTCTTATCCTTCCGCCGCCAATCGTCCTCCAGCGGCCGGTTCCCCCACTTTTTCCGGAAGTTGGAAAGGCCACGGCCGATCTGTTGTGGGTCGTAGAAGTACCAGGCCCCGCGGGGAGCGCCCTGTGGCGGTGGTTTGCGCCCTGCGTCGGGGTTCGCCTCGGCCTGTGCCCGGGCCTCCTCCTCGGCTTGCAGGCGCTCGGCCTCCGCCCGTTCGCGGTCGCGGATCATCCCCCGGATCCTCTTGTCCAGGTCCTTCTCGTCGAGTTTGGACAGGGCCTGCAGGCTATCCTCCAGTTCGATCACCCGCAGTTGTTCCACCAGTTCGCCCAGCACCCGCGCACGGGTCACCACCTCCGCATGTCGCAGGTGTGTTTCGGGCAGGATCGTCCGTGTGGAATCGTAGTATTTCTGGGCTTCGCCGTAGGCACGGTCGTCGAAGTAGAGGTCGGCCAGCCGCAGGAAGGTCTTGGCCTTCTGTTTGGTGTCGGTGGTGCTCACCCGTGCGCTGGTCATCAGGTGTTCGATGGCCAGGGAGTCCTTGTGTTCCTTCAGGTCCAGGTCGGCGAGCGCGTAGTGGAGCATGTCGAAGTGGTCCACATGCTTGTCGTCGCGCAACATGCGGTTCAGCTTCTTCCGGATCTCTTTACTGTTCCCCTTGTTGAAGGCCAGTGCCTGGAAGATCTGCGTATGGAAGGCCATCTCGTAGGGCGGCTTCATCCGCGCCACCATGGCGAACTGTTTGATGGCCTTTTCCTCCAGGCCCTTGAGCTGGTACAGCTGAGCAAGGATGAACGACCAGCGCACCCGCTCCTTCTTCGTGCGCGCGTTGGGGATGGCCGCCTCCAGATGGGTGATCGCATCATCCGCCTTGCCCCGCTTCAGCTCCAGCTCGGCACGCACGGCCTCCAGCTCGCCGTGGTCGAAGCCCTTGGGCAGGGTCTTCTGGCCGGCCACTTCGTCCAGGGCGCTTTGTGCCTTGCCGTACTGCTCCAGGAGTATGGCCGTACGGGCCAGCCACACCAGGCTCTCCATCTGCCGGTCGCCACCCTTGAAGCGTCGGCTCACATACGTGAATCCGCGTTCCGCCTCGTAATAGTTCTGCTTGTAGAAGTGGCTCTTGGCGATCACGGACCAAGAGTCGTCTATCCACTTGTTCCGTTCCTTGCCTTCGATGTTCATGGAGTGCCGTTCGATCACGAGCGAGCACTTATCGATGCACTTCTCCAGGTCGGGAGTGGCTGTTTTGGCCTGTTCGGCAGAGCCATACACGAAAATGGGAAGCACCTGATCGTAATCGTCCACGTGCGCATCCTCGATCCCCGCCACCACCTCCTTCAACTTCTCGTTCGCATTGAACCAGCCGTTATCACGGGTGGTGAGCCGGTGGAAGGTGCGGTTCAGGAAGGCGTCCTTTTCCTGGGAGCATCCCATGGCCAGCAGGGCCACGAGAAGGATCGGGCCGGCGATCCGGCAGGAGAAGGGAAGGCGCATGGGCGACCGCAAGGGATAACTACGAACGGGCGAAGTTATTATGGCTTGCGAGAATCGGGATGGCCTGTCAGCAAGCGGCGCAGGGCCCCTTCCTCCGATACATTGGCCGCGAACACCGCTGCGCGGAGGTGGAGCGCGATATTTGCGCGATGCCGATCGCGTCGGTCAACAAGAAGGGGGACGAACGAGGCGCCAAACGGCGGCTCTTGCGCAAGCTGCGCGATCGGTACCGCCTGATGCTGATCAACGACAGCACGTTCGAGGAGCGGTTCACCATGCGCCTGAACCGCCTGAATGTACTGTTGCTGGGCACGGCCGCCTTCCTGCTCTATGGCGCCTTCGTCACCGCCGTGATCGTATTCACCCCATTGAAAAGGTACATCCCCGGCTATGCCGACCAGGAGACCAAGCGCAATGCCTATCGGAGCCTGGTGCTGGCCGATTCATTGGAGCGACATAGCAAGGAACGGGACCAGTACATCGCCAACCTGCAGGCGGTGCTGAGCGGCGAACTCCCGGCGGACAGTGCGGTGCTGTTCTCTACGCTGGCGAAGAAACCGGGCGCCGAGGACCTGGAGCCGGGCACTGCGGACAGCTTGTTGCGGAAGCGGGTGGCCCGGGAGGAAGCATTCAGTGTGAAGGACGGCTGGGCAGGTGGGGATCGCCGTGACCTGGCCGGGGTGTTCTTCTTCCCGCCCTTGCGCGGCATCGTCACAAGCCGGTTCGATCGCACCGATGGCCATTACGGCATCGATATCGTCGCAAAGGCCGAAGCAGCGGTGAAGGCCTGCCTGGCCGGCACGGTCACCTTGGCCAGCTGGACCACCGATGCGGGCCACGTGTTGCAGATCCAGCACGCCAACGACCTGGTCAGCGTGTACAAGCACAACAGCGTGTTGCTGAAGAAGGTCGGCGACAAGGTGCGAGGAGGCGAAGCGGTGGCCATCGTGGGCAGCAGTGGCGAACTCACCACCGGTCCACACCTGCACTTTGAGCTTTGGCGTGGTGGCGAACCGCTGGATCCGCAGGCCTATATGATGTTCGAGTGATGGAACGTTGCGTACCCTCCGGCGGGCGATCCGCAACATCCGCTCGGTTTGCGATCCCGGGTGGTGGGAAGGTTCGCCGCGCGTATACCATTCGTACATCCAGGACCGCCCAAGGATGCGCAGCCATGTTTTCGGAGGACGATGCACGGAGGTTGTTGCGTAGCGGGGCCTACGGGACCACCACCGGGGAGAAGTCATCCGGAAAAAAGGCAAGCAGATGGGTCGGGATCGAATGTCCGAATGGTGATACACCATCGACGCATGAGCCTTAAGTCGGCCATTGCCCAACCCTATGCCCGTGCGGTCACCAAGGCCGTGATGGAACGGGCGTTGGACCCCGTCGCCACACAATCGGCGGTATTGCGCGAATTGGTCCGGTTCGGTGGGGACACCTCCTTCGGTCACGAACATCGGTTGCATGCCGTGCGCGACCATGCCGACCTGGTACAGGCCGTACCGCTCCGCGATTATGAGGGGTTCAGGCCGTACATCGAGCGGATCGGTTTCGGGGAGGAGGACGTGCTCTGGCCGGGAAGGCCGCTCTACTTCTGCAAGACCAGTGGGACCACCAGCGGGGCCAAGTACATCCCGATCACCAAGGAGAGCCTGCCCAACCACATCGGGAGCGCACGTCGCGCCCTGCTGGCATACATCGCCCATAGCCGGGAAGCCGGTTTCGTGGATGGGAAGATGATCTTCCTACAGGGAAGTCCGGTGCTCGATCGCAGCAGGCCCATCCCCAGCGGCCGCCTTAGCGGCATCGTGGCCAACCATGTACCGGCCTATCTGTTGCGGAACCGCATGCCCTCCTATGCCACCAACTGCATCACCGACTGGGAAACGAAGGTGGAGGCGATCGTGGGGGAAACGATCCAGGAGGATATGCGCCTGATCAGCGGCATACCGGCCTGGGTGCAGATGTATTTCGAGCGGTTGCTGGCCCGCACCGGGAAGGCCACGGTGAAGGAGGTCTTCCCGCGCTTCTCCTTGTTCGTGTATGGTGGCGTCAACTACGCACCATACCGCAGCCGTATGGAGACCTTGATCGGTGGGCGCGTACCGAGCGTGGAACTCTTCCCCGCCAGCGAGGGTTTCATAGCGTACCAGGACCGCAGTAACGAGGAGGGTCTGTTGTTGGTGGTTGACAACGGCATCTACTTCGGCTTCGTGCCCATGCACGGCACCGATCGTCGTCCGCGCTCGATCGCCGAGGTGGAGCTGAACACGCAATACGCCCTGGTGCTGTACACCAACGCCGGACTTTGGGGCTACGAACTGGGGGACACCATCAAGTTCGTATCGCTGACACCGCCGCGCATCGTCGTCACCGGACGTACCAAGCACTTCACCAGTGCATTCGGGGAGCACGTGATCGCGGAGGAAGTGGAGGGGGCGCTACAAGAGGCGATGGCCGACATGCGGTGCGAAGTGGCCGAATTCACCGTTGCTCCGCGGCTTTCGCCGCACGAGGGTCTGCCTTACCACGAATGGTACATCGAGTTCGCACTGCCCCCCGCCGACCCAGCGGGCTTCGCCGCCTTGGTGGACGCGGCCCTGCAACGGCGCAACGCGTACTACCGTGACCTGATCACCGGGAAGGTGTTGCGCCCCTTGGTGATCAGGTCGGTACCGCGTGGAGGCTTCGCCGCTTTCATGAAGGCACGGGGCATGACCGATGCGCAGAGCAAGATGCCGCGCCTGGCGAATGACCGCCGATACGTGGAGGGTCTGTTGCCCGAATGATCAGCCGATCACCTGCGCCTGCGGGTAGCGCTTCTTCCAGAATTCGAACGATTTCAGGCTGGCCAGGGTGATCACCGTGCGGTGGTCCAAACGCACCTTGATGGCCTTCAATCCCTCCTTGATGGGCTGCGAGAGCACCAATTTCTTCTTTGCACGTGGCATGGTCGTTCCGGATTGGTTCATGTATAGGACGCACAAAACCGTGCCGAAAGCGCCCGTGTCAGGTTAATAAGTGTGAAAAACCACATACGGCCGTGTGGCCGGCTGGCGGATGAAGGATCGTTCCGGCGGGGTGGGAATACGACCTTTGCCCGCATGATCGCCCGTATCGGCACCGATGTATCCACCGCTGCCGACCTGTTGCGAAGCGGCCATGCGGTGGCCATCCCCACGGAAACGGTCTACGGCCTCGCGGCCAACGCCTTCGATCCCGAAGCCGTACTACAGGTGTTCAGCATCAAGGCACGTCCCAGCTTCGACCCGTTGATCGTACACCTTGGTCGGAAGGAGCAGCTACACCGCGTAGTGAAGCACCTGCCCGAAGGGGCCGAACGACTGATGGATGCTTTCTGGCCCGGCCCGCTCACCCTGGTCTTGCCGAAACGGCTGGAAATACCGGACATCGTGACCAGTGGACTGGATACCGTGGCAGTGCGTATGCCGGCACATCCGACCACGCAGGAATTGTTGGAGCAATTGGACTTTCCACTTGCCGCACCCAGCGCCAACCCGTTCGGGTATGTGAGTCCCACGACCGCGCAGCATGTGGCCGATCAGTTGGGAGGAAAGATCCCGTACATCCTGGACGGTGGGCCTTGCCATGTGGGCGTGGAGAGTACGATCATCGGTCTGGAGGGCGGTCGTTGGACGCTGTACCGGCCGGGTGGGGTGGGCGTTGAGTCCATCGAGGCCGTGGTGGGGGCGCTTTCGCCCATGCACCGGCGCATCCTCCCGGTCGCCCCCGGACAGATCGAGAGCCATTATGCACCGCGGATCCCGGTGGTGGTGGGCGAGGTGGAGCAACTGCTCCCGCTCTACGCGGCTGAACGGGTGGGGGTCCTCGCCCTGTGTAAGGACCATGGCGCGTGGCGAACGGAAGTGCTATCGGTGTCGGGTGACCTTCCCGAGGCCGCGCGCGGGCTCTTTGGTGCCTTGCGGCGACTGGAGGCTTCCGGCGCCGAGGTGATCCTGGCCGAGCGGTTCCCGGACGAAGGGCTTGGTCGTGCGATCAACGACCGTTTGCGGCGGGCGTCGGCGAAAGGGCCATATCGGGATTAGGCGCAGCTGGATGATTTCCGCATAAGAGTTGCGTTTCTTTTTGACCGATATTACCTTCACACATCACTACCCGGCCATGGAAATGAAAAATGCCTTGAGCCTTGCGGTTACGGTTCTCATTCTTGCTGGTTGTAGCAAAGAGGAACGTCTGGGAGCAGTTGTGGAAACCGCCCCTACCACTCAGAAGTCGAACGGATGCGGGAGCACTAAATCCGCCTGCGATGGGTTGCTTGTGTTCGCCAACCAGGCACACTACGATGCGACTTATGCTTGTCTGGAAGAGAGGTTGAACAACTATTTGGATGGATTTGAAGCCGAAAATTCCGGGCTGAACGACGAGGAATTCAATGACCTCGCGGACAATGTTGGATTTGGCGACGAGCAACCACTCATCGACTTTGAGACGACCCATGGCATCAATTCCTACCGGCGAAAGATGCAGGAGTTGGAGGACCTGTGGTTACTGGGTGGCGCGAACCCAGCGTCAAATCCGGAGCAATACAACATGATAGATGATGAAGTGGACGAAACGCTATTCAACGAACACGGATTAGTGGTCATCGGATCTTTTGTCATTTATATTGACCCTTCTGGGCAAGAGTGGCGCATACCATTCACAACCTGCGCTGCGTTGGACGAAATGCTTGCAACCGGCATTCCTTCTGAATACAAGGTACTATATGAGGGCGACGGGGTGAAGTGCAACAACAATAAGAGCGCTTATGGCTTTGAGACGTATGAAGATGGCGATCGTTCTATTGTTTGGAAGGTACGATGGAGAAACAGCGGCATCAACACCAAAGCGAAAGCGAAAATGAAGATGTACCGGTTGAAGAGTGGAGGATGGAGAAAGCATCGGACACACATCTCCGCAAAGTCATGGGGCGAATACGATGATGTTAACTGTAAGCTCCAAGCGGATTACGGCGTTATGAACCCGATCCCGGGGGGGGCTGCAGCCATATGTGCGGCGGCGCACGCTCAAGGCGACGAAAAGTTGGGAAGCGAATTACACCTTTGAATCCGGCAAGGCACTCGGAACTTTCATCAGGGTATATCCGAGCAGCAATAGCACGATCGTATTCAACGGGGTGATCACGTTTTAGTCTCGTCGATATTCAGTCGGTCATGGGGATTTCCCGAAGTGTTTGCACCATACTGTGCTATCTCATGATATACGACATTTCGGGGCAATCCTCCTCAAAGGTCGCAATTGTTCTATCGGGAACGGCCACCGCTCAAGATCCTATTGCGGTGGACGCCACGAACGGTTGGCCATCGGTGGTGAAGAATAGAATATCCCCGGGATACAATGTTGGGCTTCATGTGGTGTTGAACGTTGGACGCAGTCCTGCAAGGACATGGCTCAGCGCCGAAGGTGAGTATGGGTTCTTCATTTCACGGTGGGATGTGTCAATTCCGGCAAGTAGTGTGAATAGCACGAACGTTCCGCGATTTGAAGACCTGATCCATCCTGGAGGAGTGAGCACGAGTATTCGACAGTGGTCGGTTCACTACGGAAGGAATCTCCAGAAACGGCATGGTCTATCTGTAGTACTCCCCAAAAACTGGACAGTTAGCTAAGGCGGCTAACCTTGTCCGAAGATGAGCAGAAAGAGCAGAAGAAGATTCACCCCGGCGTTCAAAGCCCAAGTGGCTTTGGAGGCCGTGAAGG